>Ga0123357_10001784_pt1 | contig 23311 bp, 18 predicted proteins | sample TergutEmb28metaG_FD_89873 | JGI IMG/M metagenome (GOLD analysis project Ga0123357, IMG submission 89873) | Embiratermes neotenicus P4 segment gut microbial communities from Petit-Saut dam, French Guiana - Emb289 P4 | ecosystem: Host-associated > Arthropoda: Insects > Digestive system > Gut ... | reverse complement strand
TTAATATTATCCTCCCATCTATGCCTAGGCCTTCCAAGTGGTCTCTTTCCCTCAGGTTTCCCCACCAAAACCCCGCATACACCTCTCCTCACCCCCATACATGCTATATGCCCCACCAATCTCATTCTTCTTGATTTTGTCACCCAAACAATATTGGGTGAGGAGTACAGATCACCAAGCTCCTCATTACGTTGCTTTCTTAACTCCCCTGTTACTTTGTCCCTCTTAGGTCCAAATATTCTCCTCAGCACCCTATTCTCAAACCCCCTCAGCATATGTTCCTCCATCAATGTCAGCATCCAAGTTTCACACCCATACAAAACAACAGGCAAAATTATACTTACAAATTAAATACTGAAAATGAAAAATTACACATGTAAACAAGTGTATAATGGAAATGTTCTATCACATTTCTAAGAGGCTAATATATCATCCTGTCTATAGCATGTGGGTGGGTGGAAAAGAGGAATCAATTTCAGCTGAACCATATGACCAATTTACACAAAACTTGGTATGAACATCACATCACTGGATGCTACCTCGCCACACTTTCAATTTAGACAGACAGTAAGCACATGGTGGGTATGATCTTGTGGGGCAGGGACAACAGTAGTGTCACTTTTTTTTTTTTTGGTGGCGCTGTGGCCCAATGCGGGCCATGGCCTTCTCAGTCTTGAAGTTTCTAAATCACCCACAACAGAACACGACAGTCGGTAGAACTCCTCTGGATGAGTGATCAGCTCATCACAGAGACCTTTACCTGACAACACACAACACTCACAACAGACAAACATCCCTGACCCCTGTGGAATTTGAACCCACAATCTCAGCAGGTGAGTGGCCACAGACCTACACCTTAGACCATGTGGCCACTGGGACCAGCATCACTTGAATTAGAACCCTGAAATTATGGTAGCAGACCATGGAAAAACTTACAACTTTTATTAATATAATACTATTTTAGAATGTAACAACAAAACATCATGGTCAGCAAGTAATCATTTTCTTTAGTTTTCCAATTCCTCGAGATAACTAATTAACCAATAGAGCTTGGCATGTGAAATTTGGTACAGTAAGAGGTCATAAACATACATGTACGCAACACAGCGTGCAAAAAAACTATTGCACCGAGCCCTTGTTTTATGCCCCACTTCTTTTCCTCTGTTTGGCTTTAATTGCCCTTGCCAATTTACACCAATACACACTTTATGCCCTCTCATGTTCAGTTTGATGTCCTTTGGCCACTGGACTCTATTATATTAAACCCCACATATTACATTATTTGAGTAAAGAGAGACCAACTTGATGTCACTTGCTTTATTATTTCTTTATATAATGTTCAACATGTTTCGGATGTTAATACATCCATCCCCAGGAGCTTGCGACTTATGTGTTGAGTTATTTCGTGGGTTACACTGATCTGTAAGGAATAGAAGTTTTTGCATTAGCGCACTTATTTAGTAGGGATGTTTAGTCGTGACGTGTGTGGTTGTTTTAGAAATTGTGTTTCTACAGCCACTATTTGCAGAAACACAATTTCTAAAACAACGACACACATCACGAGTAAACACTCCCTACTAAATAAGCGTGCTAATGCAAAAACCTCTATTCCTTGCAGATCAATGTAACCCATGAAATAACTCAACACATTAGTTGCAAGCTCCTGAGGATGGATGTATTAACATCCGAAACATGTTGAGCATTATATAAAGAAATAATAAAGCAAGTGACATCAAGTCAGTCTCTCTTTACTCAACTATCAAGATGATGCACAGTCAAAAAAACATAAGATTACATTATTTATGGGAATATCATTTTTGATTCTTGCCCACTTTTTCAGGAACACAACTAGGGCATAATACAAGGGCCTGGTGTACAAACAAGGCAAAGACCTGAAATTTTGCAGCCATAGCTGACAGATTAGATATACAACATTCTTCACAAAAGCAATGACGAGCAGCAATAACAGTATATTAATACATGCATCACATGCACCTAAATAAGACATACACTGCAATTTTTCAATGATTTTAAGGGGGAAAAAAAAAGTTCTACTAATAAATTTAATACTAAAAGACCAAATAAGAATATGAAAGAAATTAATGTGGCTAATCTCAGTCTGCATATCAACACAGGCATGCAAAATGACTCATGAAAACATAAGAACATAAAAATTCATAAAAAATTGACTGTGTGACAGTTATGCTTCATTGCTGGCATATGAATTGACCTCTTCATCACCATTTAAACTGATGATGCTGCTTCTTCAAAAATCCTTTGTGCAAAATTTGTTTTCCATCTTGCATACAAAAAAACGAATTTCAAACATTTCTGCAACCAATTTCAGCTTGCACTGAAGCTCTATATTAAAATTCTGCTTGCACTTTCTAGTGCCTTTATGTCACATTTCACTGGACACTCCATAACCACACTGCTGCAGCTCATTCAGATGTGAATAATTTCTTATATTTCTGCAAATTTTCTTTTCAACTATGGAAAACCCATCAGTGACTACTTTGAAGAAATTTTTTTTGTTTCTGATACAGTCATAGCTGCAACTTTCACTCAAATTAAACTTTCTAGATGCAGTGCAGCTTCCCATTTGTTCTACTTTCCTTGAAATCTCAAATTCATTGTAGAGAGTAAATGAATGAAGTCACTTTATGTCATTCATTTACGACTGTATACATTTACAACAGCTGTATACAATTATTTTTCATATGATGAACTAGAACAAATTCTCATCTTATATTCAGATAAATACATAAACCAATAATATTACTGACTCTGAACTGAAACTCCTGTACTAACCATTAGGATCCATGCATCATAGATACAGGACAGCATTTAAAATCGTTCCTGGCTTGAGTGACCTATATGTAGAGCCCAAGTCATTTAAATATTTCGTTGTCAACACCACAAAAACATACAGGGGAATAACGTATAGCTTCACTAATTCTTAGCCTGCACTAGATAGTCTTTTTGGTCAGACTCATGCTTCAGCCACTTTACTCCCAGAAAAACCCGATATACCCATCGAACAAGAAACTGTGTGGTCTCCAGAGCCACTTAGGACAATGTGATTATGCTGTATTCATCATTTATTATCGATCATTATATTAGGGCATGTATTCTACATCCAGCTGTAGTGCTAAGTTTGATTGACAGAAGCTAAATTGTTGTCTAAGTATTGATTCTGGCGATAAGCACAGAAAAGCATGAATAATTGCAATGTGGCTTCCATTTCAGTCCTCCTGATGGTATAAAAACAGCAGGTTTGTTGTGCAGTGTGAGGCTATGATACATAGAGACATAACTTATTTTACACCTATACTGCATTTGTTAGGAACATCCATCAGACTGAACTGTTACATGTGTTTGCACGCACGGTCAAACACGTAAATGCATCCCAACAAGCACGTGAAAGGCCATTTCTAACATGTGTTATAATTAGAGTAAGTGTGAGAAACGTATTGTATTACAGGCTCTCTGAATATATCCAGTCTATAGTAGGTACACAGTGACCTATGACTCATTCTGTACAATGTAAGCAGTGCAGCCAGCTGATTAGGAATTCCTCACACAAAGCTTGTAGTGTTTAGACTGAGCCAAGGGTACTAGTGTCACCAATGGTTATCTTTTGTGCATACTCAATCTCCCCACACCACAGCTGGAAGATTGGAGTTACAATGACCTAACCCAAAATTTCTTTATTCCAATATACAACAACAACAACAACAACAACAAAGGCAAATCCTTTTACACTAATTTTAAATGTTGTTTGTCTTATATTTCTTGATCATAAATTCCTTCTTCAATTATTTTTTAATGGTGTGGACTTCTGTTTGTTTCGTGACCCTTTCTTAATGTTCCAAAATGAGACAACTTTTATTGGTATGCTGACTGGGTTAGGACTGTCTTGCATTGAGTCTGCTTCTTTACTGAGAGGGTCAGATGTATGGGCTTGACAAATATACAAGCTTCTAACTGCTTTACAGGCATATTGTCAAAATAGCCATTGTAAGAACACATTATGTGCAACCGTCATACGCAACACCAGGGACTCAAACCATAAAGTAAAAGATACTGAAAGTTTTGCATCTTCTAGAAATTAATTTTGTGTAGTTACAAACTAGCAATACATACTGCACTATTTAAGAAATTATGAAATATATCCATATTATTTCCTATACAACGCAGGTTTTTCATTGTTTAATCTTGTATGGTTCATACCATATTAAAATGTTTTGTAAATCATGCACAGAAATTTAAATGGCTATTAAAAAAGAATGTTGTACATAAAGTCAGACAGTTGGTATTTAAATCTCAGTACCAAAGGGCTAATGTGAGAATAAAGTGCTGCGAATAATATCCACATCTGAGAAAGGCAATAACAAGAGGACGCTAAAAAATTACATGAGGAACTTCATAATTAATGCCCCTCACCAAATATCATTACTTTGATCAAACCAAGGAGTGTGAAATTGATTAAACTGGTTCATAACAGAGGCCAGAGGTAGGGTATCATGTTTAATGGTAATTAACCATCTCATTACACAAATGATATAATTTTCTCACTGAGCTGCAACCAAATTCTCCAAGACTTTTCTCCATATTTTGACATCAACCCCTTCACCAGAGTTCCTGTGTTCTGCTTTATAACTCTCATCTGATACAGAAACATCATTAGCATCATACAATATTACTTCATTCAACTACAACCTTCACATTTTCATGGACTTTTTCATGGCATTCTAAACAGACGCTAAACAGGAAGAGTGGTAAAAGCATATCCATAAACATAACATTAGCACAAAAATATATTTCTAATGTCCTCCCTATTCAGAATGCATTTTCTTACCTTTCCATATATTCATGCAATTCTGGATGTACTCGGTATATAAGTGGGTAAATGTAATTGAGCAAATGGGATGTCTTGTCCATAGTAGGCTCCATACAATCCTTCAGGTGTTCAGTGGACAATTTTTCCATGATTTGGAATGCAACTGCTTCCCCAACTACTAAGAGGAAAGTTACTGCCACATCGTGATAACCCTACACAAACAGCCAAGGATGACTTAAAATAACAACTGCTACACTTTCAGTTCACCGAACAGACAAGTGGAAACTGAGATGTAACACATAATCATGAAAAAACAAATCTGCACAAAAACATTCATGCCCAAAGAAAAACTGAAATATAACTCCATATGCCCTTTTAAAATTATTCATATTATACCATTTACCAGGACTGAAACTGCTTCAATAAATATCATCATAATGCAGTAAGTGACAATAAACTATATATGTCATATTACACTTCCCAACAGGTTTTAATAAAAGAACTAATCACCACAGGGAACCACTGTCAGTATACAAAAATGTCAAATGAAGGTATTTGAGTATTCTCAATTCTTTGTACATCACACCCCTCTTTTATTACCATCCAACAAGTTTCAAAATACATGGTCATCCTCAGGGAGATCACTTAAGATATTAGTGGGCTGTACACAGGTTTACAAAACACAGAAGAAGTTTGAAATCAAGAACAGAAGAAGAAATATAATATACATTGATGTACTACACAATGAAAATTTTAATCCAAAATGTTTAAAATATGTGGATCCACTACAACAACGACAATGTCTACTGTGACACAATTTGTAAACCAAAATTGGTTCAAACGTTATTTGTGGATATTTTCATAATAGACAAGTTAACTTTCATGTGGGAGCATTACACAGAAACACTGTATCGACAGCATATAGTACACTATCGTGTGTTTTGTGTGTGTGTGTGCGCGCGCGCATGCACACATGTGTGCTAATATTTTTAAAAGGAGACATGAAACTGATGTTCACACATCCATATAATGTTGGACATAAGTCAACAGAGTATGAGTTGTGGCTCAGCAGATGTGTACAAGAAACAAGACCAGTGGGTTATGCAAACTATCTGCACCCAATCAATCTCACCTCTACATTTGGTCAACTCATACTCAGTGCAGCCCAAGCGTTCCATTTGAATTAAACTTGGCATTTTTCCACACACACACGGGCGCGCGTGCACAGGCTTTGTGTCTCTGCAAAGTGTCTCTATGTGATGACCTGGTGAGTGTTTCTGGACATATGTTTCTTATCTCTTCATTTGTAACACCATCACTTAGCCACAAGCCACACTGTATTGATTTACAATGATATTTGAACATTAGGTGCTCTAAGTCTCCTTTTAAAAATACCAGTACACACATGCATTTCACATGATCATTTATTATGATCCTCACAAATGAAAGAAAAATCATTTATTATACAAATACCCACAAAATAACATTCAAACCCACCTTGTTTTACTAATTCTGACACATCATACACTGTGGTATTTAGTACGGGATCCACATATTTTAAACACTTTAGCTTACAACTTCTGTGATGCATTATGTCAATGTATATTTTACACGTACTACAAGATACATTTAAACCTGGAATCCTCCAACATCTTAATTGGTCTTCCAGAAGATGGCCATATTGGAATATAATAAAATACAGATGTGATAACTTCTGTATGTTGTGTTGGTTATACAATCATTTAAATAAATATAAAATGTAGCATGATCAAATGGAAAAAAATAAATGGGTTTTGACATTATAGGACACTTGAAACTTGTTGAAGAAAACTCTATGACATACTATATTTCCACTCTCATGTTTTAAGAGTAATAATACTCATATTATAATGGTCTAAATAGTTCACCAAGATTATGCTGAATTTAGCTGCACATACCTTTAAGAAACTCACATTGATATCCAAACATTTAATCAACAACAATTATCCTTCATAGGAAACTCCATCTCCAGAGTATAAGATTTATGAGTAGAAGTTGCAGAATGCAATCTATGAGGGGGGACCCAAAAAAACCGGAACTATTTTTTTAAAATGGTTTATTAGGTTTTATACTATTATAACTCTTGTCTCCTTCAAAGTACCCTCCTTTTGACTCGATACACTTGTACCAACGTTTTTCCCACTGCTGAAAACATTTTTGGAACTCTTCCGTGCTGATGTTTTTCAAGACTTCCAGTGTTTTCTTTTTCACTTCGCTGACATCAGCAAAACATTTCCCTTTCATCTGGCCTTTCATACGAGGGAACAGGAAAAAGTCGCATGGCGCAAGGTCGGGTGAATAGGGAGTATGGGGGATAACCGTCATGTTGTTTATTGCCAAAAACTGCTGCACACTCAAGGCTGTGTGGGCAGGGGCATTGTCGTGGTGAAGGAACAAATCACCACTGCTCCACATTTCTGGTCGTTTTTTCCGTACACTATCACATAATCTTTTCAACACCTTCAAATAAAATTGCTGATTCACAGTTTGTCCAGGAGGAACAAATTCCTTGTGCACAATTCCATTAGCATAAAAAAAACTAATCAACATTATGTTAACCTTTAATTGAACCTGTTGGCCCTTCTTTACTTTTGGAGAATTAGGAGCTTTCCATTGGCTCAATGCTTGTTTTGTTTCCGGGTCATAACCGTAGCACCAAGTCTCATCTCTGGTCACAACTTTAGAAAGAATCTGTGGGTCATTTCTAACGTGTTCTCTTAAATCGTAACAAACATTCAAACAGTTGTTTTTTTGATCCTCTGTCAACAACCAAGGAACGAATTTTGCAGACACATGTTTCATATTCAAATCTTCCATTAACATTAGCTGACATGAACTCCAAGACAAACCAGTTATCTCAGAAATCTCATCAATGGTCCGACGATCTGCAATGATTGCGTTGCGAACTTTTTCAAGATTTTCATCATTTTGGCAGGTTGAAGGTCAGCCAGATCTTGACTGGTCCTCACATGGCATTTCACCCCCTTTGAAACGTGAATACCACTCGTACACTTGAGTCTTACTTAAAGCTTCTACCTTACAAACTTCTTCTTACAGCATTAAAGCAGTTTCGGCAGCTGATTTCTCTAACAGAAAACAAAACTTCATGCACACTCTTTGTTCTTTATTATCAGCCATCATAAAAATCGCCGAACTTCCTAACAGGCACTTAGAAAAAAAGCCACAAAAACAATAACAGTCAACCTAGATTGACGCCACATGGCAGACTGCTAGACTATTGTGTTGACTCGCGACACCTTGCAGCACATCGCGCAACTACTTCTAGTTCGCGCGCCACATTTAAATTCCGGTTATTTTGGGTCCCCCCTCATATACAGTCACTGCCATGAGAATCTCAAACTTCATCCAGTACAGTAATAAATTTGAAAATTATGTTCCAAAAAGATATAGAGGGGAAAAAATCAGCAATTATCATTCAGAACCAAGGTTATAATGGGCCCTTTTGATATGCTACAACATATACCATATATGATGTAAGGGAACATGTCAGTTCAGAATCACCATAATAATAGAGTGATATGATATACTGAGTGACTGAGAAAAATCCTACCAGCCAAAAGCAAAGGTGTGCAATCTACTTACAGGTGTCAGAAATGTAATGTTGGCATATGGTTTCACCGCTTTCACCACAACAATGTGAATTGCTATGAAAAAGTAAAAAGAAAAGTTTTCCCTGTCCATGCCATGAAGGCATAAAGGGAGGGCTGAGGTACAACTCCACTCATCCTTAACCTTGGCACTAAATGGAAGTGAATGGTTAACTTCACACTCTGGCCATTTTAACCCTGGAAAAGAGGCCTGGTACCCACTGAACAAGAGGCTGGGTGCATCCCAGAGCCAGTATGGACATTTAGGAGAAGAGAAAACTCTCACACCCCTAGCAGGTTTCATACACTGGACTGCCCAGTCCATATCCTGGTCACTATACTGACTGTGCTACTCTGGCTCTGAATTGCAAAGTTACAAGCAATGTAAATCATATCCTAATAGCCTGCAGATATTACCAGATGTAATTGCAAAATTTCAATTAAACATGATTAAAAATCAGGTCCAAATTCCTTTGCCCCCTCCCCCGTTCAATAATCTCATTTGATCTAAATCCTCCAACACTGATGTCTTAATCGTCAGCTGAATCACTAATATGTGAAATAAAATGACACATTACATGCATCTGTGCCCAAGCACAGCTTTTTATTACTAACCCTTGGCATACAGCTTATAATACACACTGGATATTTAACATTCTATAAATAAACACATTTAAAGGACCAACATATTTAATCAACAATGCCACAAACTGTACTACAAAAAATATGCTTAACACAAGCACAGACAATAGTATACAACACAGACTAATTGGAACAAATGCGGATATCACAAATACAGCTAAACATTTTAGCATTCAATAAACCTTCATCTTCGAAGGAGACTTAGTAGAAAAAGGCTACGTAAGTATGAAAAGGAATGCCTTGAAATAAACCTGAATGTAATTCTATCTTGTCACAAACAACTCCTACTCAAAAAATTTCTAAATTTTTTTCACAAGGATATGAAGAAAATGTTTCATTTCTGTCATAACTGCACATTACACTGTATACTGATTCTATAATGCTTTCACTTTGAGAATATTGCCTTCGATTCTATATTCATATACAGACATTTCTTGTTTACTTAAGAGTTTACCTGGTAATATCGAAGATGAGGATATTTTATAATAACCCTGAGAATAAGCCTTGTCAACTGATCTTGCAGGGCCACCCTCTGTTCATATGGAATACCTAGAATAATGAGAACATCTGTACACAGTGTTTTAACTCGAAATATAACAATGCAAAAATTCCATGATAAAAATATTGTTTCAATTTGAAAATAAATGCCAGTGCTTGACAATTTCAGCCAAATGATGCAAGAAAAGCAAACTGAAGTACCTATACCACATGTGAATTTCTAATATTTATCCACTACCTCAGTAACCAAGCAGTCAGCATACAACATTAGTCTTCAAGGGGACTTGGGTTTATTCTGAATGCTTTCACTAATAGAGCAAAATTCCTTCCAATCAGCACCAACAGGACTGGAGGGGTGCCAGGTTATCAAACATAATGAACTATCAGACAGTTTCTCTATGGACCTAAGTTCTTACAGTTTATCAATGAATGTAAAACAGCAAAATAACAACCATACAAAATTTAAATTCAGCTTTCAGAATAACTAATGGACCACTACAGCAAAGCAAGTGAAAATGAGACACATCATAAACAAACTTCCTACCTGCTTACCTAACTAACTAAGTTAAGACGCAGGGTCCTTCCTGAGAAACTAAGAAGTCCTCAGCCAGTCAAGGAATTCCCCACATTTTATGGAACCCGAAGGTTCATTACCACATTCACACGGACCTACCACTTGTCCCTATCCTCAGCCAGATCAATCCAGCCTATGTCCTGCCATCCCACTTCGTGAAGATCCATTTTAATATTATCCTCCCATCTAAGCCTAGGTCGTCCAAATGGTCTCTTTCCCTCAGGTTTTCCCACCAAAACCCTGTAAGTACCTCTCCCCCATAGTGCAACATGCCCTGCCCATCTCATTCTCCTTTATTTGATCACCCAAATACTATACAGCATAAACAAAGCTATAAATTCTGTGTCAGTTCTTTCAGTTTCCTTTCCTTTCTTCTGGAAGGAAGGTACAGTTATGAATTACATATCACAAAGCTCTGTGTGTCCCTTGAACTTTACGACTCATTTAGCAATAAATGTAATGCCAAGAAGATCACCTAATCATCAAAATTCTTAGCTTCCTACAAACAATTAAAACAGCACGCAGAATATGCTAACCTCTAAGATGGAAGCAATATTGGTGACATTTAATATGCATACCTGAAATGATACATAGCAACATGCCGTCAAAAATATGCCAATGTCATTGTAGTAACCCCTTATTTGTAGAAAGTAAAAACCTATATGCCAGCCATACAAACACATTATTTGACTCTTGAGTTTGATGGAGATACCAAATGAATCTGTGGAGCTCAGCATGTAAATTCCGGTATGGAGATACATCATTAATAAACTCAAACACTAAACATAAAATACTGTTTGTAGCTTAACACTTATAAGCACGGTACACTGCAAAACTCTCAGCTTATATCTGACACATTTAACCTTTTGATACCTAATGACGACTATAGTGGTCGTACCGCACCGCTAACCTCTAATGTTGCATTTTATATATTTATTCAACAAAAATAGGTACTGAATATTTTAAACAGGATATATACTCTTCGTTTTTCCCTCTTCAAAATGCAGTTTGTTTCATAAATCTAACGTATTTGGTTCCTGTATTATTCACATTTTATATACAGGTGTGCTAAAATTAAAAAAAATAATTCCAGCGCCAAAAGGTTAATGTAGACTGTATCTGTATTTAAATGGTAAGTTCTTCACAAAATAAGACACAACAACTACAATTACAATAACAGAACGTCAGCACTAGCAAGCTATACAGCAGGGAAGTAGACGATGATCAACTGAAGGCAGCAAATGACATGTTACTAGTGCTGTTCAGCAAGATACAGCAGAAAACAATGTCAGCACCTTAAGAAAGATGTGTATGCATACGTACATGCATAACCAATTGTTTAAGAAGAGAGATAAGGAATGATATATGAATACAATTAATTATCTATTCACCTGGTGGGAAGCGTTTCAGCGATCTGTTAACATCCAGGACTACCTGATGATATTCTGCATGAGATTCAATTTCTTTCTGTGTTGGTAATTCTGTTGCTGCCTTTGTATCAAGTCCCAGGAGTTTTGGCCAGACTCTCCTCCTCAATGCATCTAGCATAAAAAAAAAATGACACAATTCATAACATACATGTACAGTGTACGATAGTACAATTCATGCTCCTGTCATCTTAACTCCTGCAGAAAGGACCCCTGGTATTTCTTAAATAGGAGCCTATGTAACTAATTAAAAAGAAATGGCACCGTTTCTTTTGTTGTTTCTGGTGGCATTACCAGGGCTAGAAATGGTGATAGGTACCATATACCTAGCTGAAGAGTGTTCTCTTGTAAGATGTTTCCAGTGTCAGGTAATGCTGATAATCAACAACAAATGCAGCAAAAGGCATAAAAGCAAGGATGCACCTGGTGGTCCAGTACTTTCACACGTACTGTTGTCTGAAGAGCAGAAATGTCCAAAATTTTTATGCCATGGCATTTCTCCTATGCAATTCTTGCTGATACTTCAGCTACAGAACACACTACAACTTCCTCTGTATCTGAGCATAAATTATGAACTTGCTTGTTATTATTTAGTGCACTCTGGAATGAAATTCCATAATCAATGGCAAGCTCCATTACAAATTCTCACTTTCTTGAGCTTTTAGGGAGATGAGTTGCCTTTCATTGCACCTATTTTGCTCAACATGACAGGTGATTTGTAAGAGCTGTTTTTTTTGTTGCAACTAGGTTTATTATAATTATCTTCACATAAGCTCATGGTTTGATTCTGCCATATCTATGATACATCTTTTCTTTCTCCCCTTGCAACTGAAGCTAAGCAAAAGTCAAAGCTCTGACGTTTCTTGCCTTTCTTCATCTGTCCATCCCCTTCATTGCCACAGCCAAACCTTTCTCCTTACATCTCTTTTTGGAACTGATGCATTTTCTCAGTGGTGCAGTGAGGCAGATTGTTTTGTTGCTAACTAACTAAACTGGAAACAGAAATCTGAAAATAATTGCCTGCCAATAAGAGGCAATGTTTTCTTTTTTACATCCCACTGCAGGCTGTAATATTTATTTGAGCCTGATAAAATTAGTTTTATTTGTTGCCATACTTTGTATTTGAAAAGTACCAATAAATTTACCTTCAGTGATTGATACTTCTGATGGCTGCAATTACCTACTGCCCCATTACATAATTAATAACTTTTACCTCATTTTTGTAAACTAGTAGCACCAACACACATATTTACTTTCTATGAAATCACCAACTGTTTTTAATTCAGGAAGTTAAATTAATTTTTTTACATTTTGATTTATTTCTTAGATAAAAAAAAAAAAATTTTAACTCTTCAGTGCATAATATTTCTGATGACCACCAACTATGGATAATGGGCTTTCCCTCCTCTTTTTTTTACACAGCCAACACACACACACATTTCATTTGTACTGTAGCACTGAAAGTATAAATACAGCATCTCTGCAAACCAATAAACTGCTGCCATTTTGTTATAAAGTCCACATTATTCATATACCTAAGCCATATCATTTAGTAAGCATATGTGGAATACTGTAGGGTTCTTTATAGTCACAACTACAGTACCAACATATATAAATATACACAAATAAATATTTATTAAAAGGTATTGGTAAGTCGTACAGTGGTTAGTAGTTACAGCAGAATGCTGTGATTACAAGTGCATCTGTGTGGTGAAGCGGCTTGGTGGTGGTGCGCTTGCTGGCTGGGCTGGTTGGTGGCTGGTTCCGCAACCATGCTGGATAAGGCCGGCAGAGATAGTGCTGGGGTTGCATGGTGTAGAACTGGACAGCTGGCTGCTCTGTAGTGAAGAGGTTCGCAATGCTTCACCTGGTCCACCGCAAGCGGAGATACACCACTTGGTTGTGCAGCTGAGACTGGCTGGAGGGCCACTGTGAAGTGAAACGGCTCGTGGCTGGTCCAGTTGCGGGCCGAGCGCTGCTAGCAGCATGCTCGGCTGGGCTGTAGAGTGACGGTCCACACTAGCCAGCACAGCCGGCAGTCGAACATTGTTAATCCCTTCTCAGTGTGTTGTAGGCAATTTACTCCTTTCTGATGTGTAGTCTAATGAGGTTTACTCCTTCTGTAGTGAGCGATTAATGCTGGCTGTGGGTTTGGAGGTCTCCTTTTATACTGTGGTCCCGCTGTTCCTCCTGCTTTGCCATTGGTTAGCCAGCAGAGTTGTGGGTGTGATCTGATGCATGACTAGAATGGCTTGGGGCCCTATAAAGGGGCTTTTGCTAGAGCGGTTACAGACATGTGCTGTGTAGTTAAGCTTGCCTGGTTTGGTGCATGGAGCAGATACCGGAGAGAGAGAGAGAGGGGGGGAGGAGATAGAGAGGGGGAGGGGGTGGACATACAGAGCGGTTGTGAGAACGGCTACTGGATACGTGGGGTGTTCCCACACAAGCACAATGTACAGTGCTAAAATAATTATTAATTCTTGGTAGAAAAAGTATATTTTTACAAAATTGGCAGAATTTAGTGAGGTACATCATCTCAATATGCTTCCCTTGCAACTGATTAATAATCAGCTTCATTTCATCAAATTAGTATGGCCTCTTCTTTCTAGATTCAACCCTGATGAATACACAGAGACATAGCCACCGTGGACAGACACAAGCATGCTGAAAGGACTGTGTGTAAGAAAAAAGGGAAAGCAGAAGAAGAAAATACTGAATACAAATAACTGTGGACCACCTTGCAGATATCAAGGTAAGTCTCCCAGTTAATACAATGATAATGTGTTTGATGAAAATATGGCACTGGCAGTTCCCTTGCAGCATGAAACATGGCATTTGTGTCTATATAATGCAGCAAATGGAAATTAATACTTTCCATAATTTCAAAATATGTAACTCTGTTATGTACTGAAACTAGCAATCCTTATGTTACTAGGCCCAGTAACTTTCAAGGTAACATTTAATGAGCTCAGCTCACACATCTACACACCAACACTTCTCAAAAACCTACCTTATTGTAAAGTCTACATACAAACCAATGAACAAAATTACCTTTAACAAGGCCACCTTCAGACAGTGCCAATTTTTTTAATTTTAGGGCATCAACTGGGTCCTCAGAAAGGGCAGCTTCTATCTGGCGACATTTTTCCGTTGTTACAAAGGACAGTGGTGCTAAAACAGAGAGATATATAAAAACAACAGAGTTAGCATACTACATTAACACTAACTCTACCAACACTGTGACAGACTTCTCTTAAAATCAGCATCAACATGAAAGAGTATAGCAGTCCCTAGCCCCCCATGCATGCACGCACGCACGCCGCACCCACACACACCCACCCACACACTTTTTCATCAAAGCGCTGTATAAGCAATGAAAAAACATGTTACTGTTACACATTTTACAATGAAAATCATACTACATACCTGTACATAATAAGAAATTTTTATTTGTTAAAAATTATCTTAGCCTATTGTGGGTATTCACTGACTTCTCCGTTCTTCTTGTTGCTTTCTGAACACAAACACCGTGCTAATGCTGCAACTATTTCGAACAGCCAGAACGCTAGAAGCAGAATGGTGGCAAGTTTGTGGGGAAGTGTCGGTATGGGGACAAAGTAAGATGAGTCAAGCACTGGGCGCGTTTCGGCTGCTGGATTTCACCATGTTATGGCCCATTCTCGCTTGGCACGCATTTTGAAACTTATGAACCGTTTATTTCTTTAATTTTCCAAATTTTTTTCGGGCCGCAGTCAACAACAGATAACTGAAACCATGGATACGGCAGTCCACCTTTACTTATGAAACAAAATTTAGTCAAACTGACAATGGGAATTGAAATAAGTCATGAAAAATACAAAATAGAGAGAACTAATACTGTGCAATGGCAATGATATGATGACTGAATGAAAAACAATAAAACATCCAGGCTGCCCATATAACCATCCATGTTTATGGAGCTGTTTCAGTGAGACTAGAACATTAAACACTAGGTTAAACTGTGCATTTCTGCGTTTGCTGCTGACAAATACAGCTACTGATAATCAATGTTTGGACCCCTTTGTTTTGGTCGTTACTCTTACATGCATGCGAATATAATGGATATGGTAAACAAAGAGTTAAATTTTTCCCAAAGGGTTTTGTTTCTAGATGGATTTTGGTGGATAACAGAATCCAGAATAATTATACAAGGGTCACTTTAAGTTTGTTGTGCTACGACAATGTACAAATGATACTCTGGCAATCTTAATTTGCATATCTTCCCACAAATATGCTTCAAACAATGTTGTCTACAATGAATCTACATCATAGGTAATTAACTCCATGGAGAAGAGTGCTACTGAGTACCTAACAGTCACTCAGCTAGTCGAGGTATTTCCCATCTTCCATGAAACTTCAAAATTTGTGAACATACATACTTAATACATATACATACACACGCACATACATACATACACACACACACACACATATATATACACATATACATACATAAACATACACACACATACATACATACATAATACACACACACACACATACATGCATACATATATATATACATGCATACACACACATACATGCATACATACATACATACACACACACACACACATGCATACATACATACACACACACACATGCATGCATACATGCACAAACACATATATGCACACATTCATACATACACACACACACACACACATACATACATACATACATACATACATACATGCATACATACAAACCCTATGCCTAAGAGTAGCTAAAGCACCTAACATGGAAACAGTAGTTGAAGAACTCCACGACGTCCTGGAATCAGCTTGCAGAAGTTCTTTCAGAATTCTAAGGACAACCAAGAAGACATTGCCGCATAAGTCAGTTCCCTGGTGGACAGAAGGACTTACAATCCTGAGGAAAAGGGTTAATGCACAGCGATGTAAGTAGCAACCGACGAGAGGAAATAACGACCTACAGGACCAGCAGAAAGCACAATACCTAGCCATCAAAGCAGAGTATGCCGCAACCAACAGGAAAGAAAGAAACACTTCTTGGAAGGAGTTCTGTAACATGACCTCAACAACCAATCCCTGGAATGAAATATACAGGATAGCAGCGGGGAGAAGGAAGCAAGCTGTACAAATAACCATGCTGAGGAAACAAGATGGAACATTAACAAATAACCTACATGAAACTCTAACGCACATGCTATGATACTTTACACCAGAAGACAACCATAACAATGATACTGAATACCATAAGCAGCTCAGGGCACAAACTCAAGAATCAATTGACACGGCTGATGATAAGGAATTCACCGTTCAGGAAATCAAGAACGTGGTGGCAAGCATGGGAAATAAAAAGATGCCAGATGATGGTATAACCAGTGAAATCTCAAAGTCTTGTCGAAATCCTACCCAGGTACATAACAGCTATTTACAACAGTTGCCTCAGGAGTGGAACTTTTCCCACGAGGTGGAAAAAAGCAAAAACTTTGCCAATAACTAAACCAGGAAAGGAAAGCAGTGATGAAGTGTCTAAGTTTCGCCCCATAAGTTTACTGGACATAGGAGGGAAAGTGTTGGAAAAGGTATTGATCAACAGAATAAACCATCACATGTTCTCACAAGGATTTATGAACAAAAATCAGTACGGTTTCACACCACAAAAAGGCACCATAGACGTGGCCATGGCAGATTTCAGATTTAGTGAACATATAAGCTACGCAACTGAAAGATGTACAAAACTAATTCACAGCTTATCCAAATCGGCCAAAGTATTATGGGGCCTCAAACATGAAGTGCTGAAGACTATATTTAAAAGAGCGATATTACCTCTCCTACTATATGGAGCTCCAGTCTGGTTAGAAGCTATGAAGTATGAATACAACAGACTAAAGTATATCAGAGTCCAAAGACTTACGAATATAAGAATGGCCAAAGCATTCTGCACAACATCAAGTGAAGCACTATGCATCTTGACAGGGATGACTCCCATTATTATTAAAACTGAGGAGGCAGTTAAACAATACAATATTAGAAAAGGGAAAGGAAGCCAAACACACTTATTTGACAGCAAAGTGGAACTTAAGAATTGGCGACACCCGGCAGACGCTGTCAAAATAATAAAGCTAAAGAATATAAGGAACAAACAATCCAGGTATACACCAACGGGAGCATGAATGAGCATGGGATCGGATCCGGAGTGGCTATATTTGTTGGAAAGGAACTTGTAATGCAACTAAAATTCAAACTTGACAACAGATGTTCAAATAACCAAGCAGAACAACTAGCTACTGCTAAAACGCTAGAAGTAATAGAATCAATAGATATCTTGGAAAACAGCCCACGCACAGTAACTATATTCACTGACAGTAGAATCACACTAGACTTGCTAAAGAATGTCAACAACCACAGGTACCTCATCGAAGTAATTAGGAAGAGGGTATCCATCTTGGAGAAAGATAACTGGACAATAGAATTCTTGTGGGTCATGGCTCACATAGGAATATACGGAAATGAACTGGCTGATCAACTAGCAAAAGATGCAGCACGAAACAGAGACACTGTGATCGCCTTCAACAGAATACCAAAGAGTACACTGTACAGCGAAACAGAAGAAGAAGCCATTCTAAAATGTCAAAAATAATGGGAAAAACTGTACGAAGGCAGCCATAATGAAAGAGTTTATCCCCAACATACAAGACAGGCTTAATTGAAAATTAAATATAACCCCCAGTCTTCTCAGTAATGGTGACAGGACACAGGAAAACCAAGAATGACCTCCACTGATTTAATAGATCATGCAACATGTGCTTGCAATAAGGGAGACCAAACAATAGACCACTTGATTAATCAGTGCACACTACTTCAAACACAAAGAGAACTTCTCAAGAGCAATATCCTAAAATCCGGAAACTGGCCTGTAAGCAAACATGAGCTAATAACGAAAAACCTGAATTCATTCCTAACATTTATAAAATCAATAGTCTTTGATCAGTTGTAATAGGGTAAACATATATATATATATATATATATGAGAAAAAGGTGCCACTTATAATTGTACAGGTTTCGTTTTATTGATGTACTGTTTCAAATTGTAAAGGCGAAGCAGTGAGTGATGCTGATCACTGCATCCCCTACAATCAAACTGAACTACACACATGTAGCATTACCCCACAGTAATGGAGAATACTTAATAAATATATATATATATATTATATATATATAAAATACATACATACACACATACATGCATACATACATAAATACGTACATACATATGTACACACATACATACATACATACATACATACATACACAAATACATGCATACATACACACATACACAAATACATGCATACATACATACATGCATCCTACGAAATGTCAATGCCTCAACACCGTTGAACTTCGGGGTAACACCTACTGACTTCGCCAACTAGCCAATGGCAAGGCCGAGCAGACAGTAGAGCTCGGTATAAAGAAAGCGAGTTTCCAAGCTACAGATTCATTCACGGCCCACTACAGGAGGAGTACACATCAACAAAAGGACAACCAGCTTCAACACATCAAGAAAGAAGAAACAATGCCCGATAATGCCTCGTGGACCAGGAACTACACTGCTCAGCCAAGCATGCTGCTAGCAGCAATCAGGCCTGCACCTGCCACGAGCTGCTACAATTTACCGTGGCCCTCCGGCCGATCGGACGCCTCTTTACTCAGCAGCCCTGCTCTATGCCACAGCCAACAATGCTGGGGAGAACCCAGTAGCGACACAAAACTAAACATGGCATTCTAGCCACAGCACTCTGAGACTGTACGACTTAAGACATTAATAAATACTATATATATATATATATATATATATATATATATATATGTTGGTACGGTAGTTGTCACTCCATACAACCCTATAGTACTTCCACATATTGGTGACCCTGACAAAGAACATTCCATACCCTTATTTAACTTGTGATGTAACATACAAAGAAATATCCCATGGATATATGGATGCTAATTTAAAAGCGTTTACACCCTCAAAACATAACCCATCCAGAAATACAAATGCGTCAGTAAACATGAGCAAAGTTACGAAACTGCCACCCTTCTGAAACCTTTTACATTGGCATCACAGAGTTTCTAATAAAATGTGGAGGGTGTCTCCTCATCAGGAGTCGGTAATTTAATCACAAATATCCTCAAATTAATTTCGCACATTTCAACCACAGTGTACACATTTTAGATTCGGTGGAAACAAAAAAAATACCTTCATCAAAATTCAGTTCCGCTGCAACACATCCGTTCTGCTCTGTCCTAACCAATTCTTGTGAAAATTGTGGTCTCACAGAGGCTTTATGATTTTCACTGTCGCCATCGTAAGTTTCGTCCTGCGTCACACATTCCTTAACTTCTTTAACGCTGTCATCCACAGAAGACAGAGGATTACATATGTTCCCAACCTCACAGTCTCGTCCACTTGATGACAATGCATCTCTTCTTACTTCACTTTCCATCGTTTAAGTAAACACATTTTATAACACAAAACTACAGACCAACTGTGCATAGCATACACTTGTGGACCAGAGCACCACAAATCTTATAACAGACAAATCGGACACTAATGTGCGACAGAATTAACATTACGCTTTACTAAACCTACAAGATGCAGCGCCATCTTCGTATATTCGTATCCACGTCAGGCGAGTTCTCTAGCCACAGAATATATTGAGCTAGCGCTCTGATGCATGTACCAGAGGCAAATATGCATGTGGGAACTGTGGATGGGCATCATGGTTTGTGCAGTGGTAACCTGGCGTCGTCACCATGAAAAAAGAACCTGAAGTTTCATCAAGCCCTGACTGTAATTACAACACATTACTAGTATATACCAATTTCGTTTATCAAATTAATGTGTCAATCATTCATCTCCACCAACACAGTTTCCGCACGTTATAGCTTCCCACGAATTTCAGTTTCTAACAGGAACTTTATCAATACAGGCCTATTATGTCAAAATTACTAATAATGGGAGACGTTTGAGGGACAAAACAGTGAATGATGGAACGATTTCCCATTTCGAGAAGAGTCTTACATGTTAAAAGCCCTGAAAATTTTGTGTACACAATATTGCAAACCTCATTGTTTTGTTTAGGATTTGAAAACCCAGAAAGAAAAGACACAAACTACACGACAAAAAAGAGATTAACAAATGTCATTTTGATATAGTTTCCCATATTGCAAACCTCATTGTTGTGTTTAGGATTTGAAAACCCAGAAAGAAAAGACACAAACTACACGACAAAAAAGAGATTAACAAATGTCATTTTGATATAGTTTCCCATACTGCAATTTAATTAACAAGAAACAACAACGGGCAAAGAATTAATAAAATTGCGTGCTGCATGCAGCCTACATCAAATCATAGATTTTAGTAGGTTCATGTCATTTTGTGCTCAAAAAATTCTCTTACTATGGTGGCCTTTCACGAAATTACTATTCACAAAGATAAGTGAATCAGCGTTTCCCACCTCGAACTATTAAAGTTGAATGTCTTTGCACCCAACCTGGATGCCTGCTTTAGAACAGCTACGAGTAGTTCTGTAAACCCCATTGCGTAGGCCGCATGATTGTGAAAAAACAATTTTAGAAAACGGTGTTTCAAACTAGAGGTAAGGGTTCAAATTCTTGAAGATTTAATGTCCTAACTACTAGTGATAGCGTTTATCCCGGAACCTAGTGATGTTTAAATATCGTGTTCATACAATGGCTAATACTTTTAATGATAAACTTTTGCGGACATTGTCTTGTGCGCTCCAAACCTAGCACTCACTACTCATGCTGTGCGTTTGGTACAAGTTTGATTGCGATCGGTCAGTAACGAAGGGCTTTTTCCGAAACTCCAAACCTACCACTCCTGCTCATGTCCTAAAGTTGGTACAAGTTTGACTGCGATCGGTCAATAAAGAAGTGCACTTTACTTGGGGAATAAAGAAATTTCCCGGCTGTATCTCGCCTTCTATTCGAGGGATTGTTTCGAAACTCCATACCTATCTCATTATGCTTATGCTCTACAATTGGTATGAGTTTGGTTGCGATATGTAAATAACGTAGGTCACTTTACTTCGAGTACAAAAAACCTCATCGGCTGTATCTCGACTTCTATTTGGAGGATGTTTTCGAAACTCCATACCTATTACTCGTTGCTCATGCCCTACAACTGGAATGAGTTTGGTTACGATCTGTCAATAACAAAGGGCACTTTGTTAATAGAACAAAGAACTTTCTCGTCTGAATTTCGCCTTCTATTCAAGATACCCACTGAATATATGATTGGGTGGGCACCAGTTCTGACTGGTAGGTTAGAAAAGACAAAATAGCCTGCTCCTTCTGAGAATCAAACCATGTTTCATCAGTTGCCCAGTCCATAGGCTTGTCTCCATACTGACTGACCTGACTCAGTTCCTTTACAGAACATTTCAGTGATCAAGGCTGCTATTTTGAAGTTTCATATATCACTGAAATATTTAAAATAGCAGTTTGACTTTGGGAAAATTTTTGTCCATTTCTTCCGTTGGTCCCCTCATTACTTGCCAGATGTGAGCGTAGTTCAATATGTTTGTGTTTGGTGGTTGCATTCTATAATTACTTCAGCAGTTGGTATTTACAGTTACACTTCTTTATCGGCTACATCTCTGTGCCTACACTGAAACAAACGAACTGTCACACTGAACTGACACACTTGCATGGGCGTTCATAGTTACAATTCATTGTCTCTTTTTTCTCTCTTGCTTTCTTTATATTACAATTGAAATAGACAGCATCCTGTCATATGAAATCTCTGCTTCCAACAGCATTCGTACTGTTGTACATGAGCTTGGCAAAACCAAGACCTTTGGCACAAAGACTGCGGTTTATGTTGAGTGGATTTCCTACCTGTACTCTGCTGCTTAGAGGCATTATATTCGTACGTTCCTGCAGTTGTAACAGATGTTCGCAATCTTCTTCGAGATACCAGGCATGACTGTTAACAGGAAGATATATTTAATTATGTAGGTATTAACTAACTCCATGGTGTACAATCTTTCTTGAAAAGTTTATGGTTTTTAAGCTGGTCAAGAAATTTCTTATTTGTATGGAAGAAGAAAGTCCATTACTATGAGGGGGTGCTGATAAGTCCTTAGCCCGACCTACTTTCCGACGTTGTAGATCGTTGGAAAGAGGGGTCTGTTCATGTGCTGAATTGCAAGTATTAACTCGTTACAGAAGCTGAAAGAAAGCATGCCAGGCGACGCGCGCGATTTCAACAATATGGAGACGCGAGTTGTCATCAATTTTTTTTTTTCCTGCAAGGCAAGGCGCTGAAGGAAATTTATGCCATTCTGACAGAAACATTAGGGGAAAATGCACCATCGTATGCCTCCGTCAAAAAACTAGGTGACCCAGTTTAAACGTGGTGATTTTTTCACCTGTGATGCGCCTCGTCCTGGACGACCCAAAACAGTGACCACTCCGGAGATTATTGATAAAATTCACGAGGTAATCTTGGAAGACCGCCGGATTTCGGCTAAATCAATAGCCGAGCAACTGGGCATCTCACATGAGCGAGTTGGATCCATCATTCATGAAGATTTGGACATGCGGAAGCTCTCCGCGAAGTCGGTCCCGAAATGCCTGAACGC
>Ga0123357_10001783_pt1 | contig 23313 bp, 17 predicted proteins | sample TergutEmb28metaG_FD_89873 | JGI IMG/M metagenome (GOLD analysis project Ga0123357, IMG submission 89873) | Embiratermes neotenicus P4 segment gut microbial communities from Petit-Saut dam, French Guiana - Emb289 P4 | ecosystem: Host-associated > Arthropoda: Insects > Digestive system > Gut ... | reverse complement strand
GATGTAAAACGGCATTCTGTGTGCTTTCCAGAAATAGAAAAACATTTGCCGTGTCTTCTTTGGTTTTGAATTTATTCGCTTCTCAAATAGGGGAGTTCTTTCTGCCGCACCCTGTACTAGTGTAGCTGCCTCATTGTGTTTGTACACCTGTCACATCACTGACTTCACAAAATTAAACATTATGAGTCTCGATAACCTCCAGCGGCATGAAATTCATACTGAATTCGATGAAATTTGGTCAGCTAGTTCCATAACTGAAATAGAGGGACATATATACAGCACTGTTACCTCCTTGGTGTATCTCCATCCCACCAGCGAAGGAAAGTTACACGCAGGACTTATATTTTTCATGTTCATGTTGTAAATACATTATTTGCTTCCAACATGTTGGCTGTGTAGCGTACATATTTCTTTGTTTAAAATTTCTCTAAAGGATTGACATCACACTGTCACTTGTGAAATACAGTGAAACCCTCTTAAGACTTTGGAAAAATTAAATAAATTGGGTTTATAACATTGTGTAATGAACCTGACCTTCCCTCTATTACAATATTATTCCATATAAAGTCTGCATTCAATGATACATTTGCACCAGCAAATGACATTTTAATTCTTACCTGCTATAGTGATTTTGACACATTCTTATAAGCACAACCAATTAATGGCCTGCTTAAATTCAGATTCTACATTACTATATTTTGCCGCTCTCACCTTTATCCATCTCAGCTGTTCACTTATGGACTGTCTCCAATATAGCAAGTTGACACAGAAATGTCATGTAGTGTGGTGATTTTTTTAACATTTTAAGTAACACCCACCTTGTTTATTCATCTTGAATGACAACAGCCTACATTTTGTGGAGTCTACTGATGTGTTACCCATGCTCATAAAGACAAACATACACACATGCGTGTGTTATTTAGAACATGTAGGTTGGGAACAAATTTAACCAATGGCAACTTGCAGAAATTAAGATTCTGCTGAGAAAAACATATTAAAGCAGTAAAAGAACTTGTGTTGAGAACTTTTTGTGCTCCTTAGGCAGGAAATCCTCTCAGGGGGAAACATAAAAAGGGCAGTGTCTATGTTAATGTCATGGAGGCACTAAATCATGCTAACATATTAGGTAAGCAGGCTTCTTAAATGGGGTTATCTGAAGCTGGTTTCACTGTATTCTGAATGATTAGTTACATGTGTAAAGTGATACAGTCTGTGACGGAACTTGTGGCAAATGTATAGTTCACTGCTGTACGTTATTGTCCGTATCAGTTTTGATGCTATGAAAATGTTAGTAATAGCAATAATCATTAGTGCACAGAGAAGAGAGATATTTTTGTAGTATTTAAATAAACACTTTGTATAAAAAGACACAAATCACAAGATCAATATTCTATATACCAAATGTCTATACAATGTGATAGTTAATACTGAGCCCAGTGTAAAGTATGGGTGTTGTTTACAATACAGACCAAAATGGATTTCATATAGTCCTTAAATCCCAGTACCAACTTTAACTGAACTTCTATCATAGAAATATGACTTTGAGGGCAACAAACACTGCAGTCCTCTGAGCAGAATGAATATACAATCATGCGTCACTTAACAATACATTCTGAGAAATGCGTCGTAATGCGATTTCGTTGTGCGAACATCACAGTGTGTACTTACATAAACCTAGATAGTATAGCCTATTGCTCCTAGGCCACAGAACTGTACGGCATGTTCCTGTACTGAATACTGTAGGCAATTGTAACACCACCTTCATATATGTGGTCCAGCATTGACCAAAATGTTATGGGGCGCATGACTGTACACTGATGTGCATGAGAGAGCTAATGATACATATTTACTAACAATCTGCATGTTTTTTGGTAGGTACTATGCAGTATGGGCATTCTATTACCTGCTTATGAGACTTACAGAAACAATGTTGCCACATCTTTGTGACATTTGCAAAAGTATGCTTAGTGCTGACTTTCATCATAGGCCTCATACATTATTCTTTAGAATCACATAACAGACCTGCTCTGTGATGTCAGAAAGTGTATGGGGAGACCTGCTGCTCAAGTGGTTACTGTATGCAGTTTGAGCTGCCATTAGACAGTGTAAGTGAATAGTTTATGGTGGACAGGTTTCCTCTCACTTACATGGAAGATGCATTCCATTGCATTACCAAGACTGGCACACAACATGCAGGTTTTACTTTTTTTGTTTTGTTATTTTTGTTACTTGTCAGTTTTGCTGCTTTTAGCATTTAACTTTCTTCAATCATATTTAATAAATTCATTTTAGCCATTTAGGAATAATTTTTCTTTCTTATTTGACAAATTAATCACTCAAAATCTGTGGTCACAGAATACCATGTCTGGTGGCGGAGCTCTGTCATTCCTTGAAACGAATCTGCATGTAGTTTGAGTTGCCTGGTTCAAGTGCATATCCCAGTCTGGTGTAGAATGGGATCATAATGTCCTTACAGTCAAGTGTGATCTTGTAGCAGTTCAGGTGTTGGGCAAGCAGTGTCGCAGTCATGATGATCCTGTAACAGTCCCCTCATGTACTGTGCGTGATGTTTCTCCCATTCTACCCAAACCCGAAAGCACTATTGACAGTACTCACAATTTGCCGAGCTGCTTCCCACGATAGTCATCGCTTACCACCACATCCTCCAGGCGTCCCCTCTGTAAACAGCAGTTTGTTTGCAAGTTACAAGACGGAAAACCTAACTGGTAACACCCAGGTACATGAGCCAGTTCCCATTCTTGCATGCTCTGCATTTTAATATCCTCACACCTCCTCAGGGTTGTCAGTGACTGTTTTTCTAGGACCTTCACCAAAATTCTGTTTGCATTGACTTCCCCCCATCCAATCTGTTTTCAGTCATAATAACGTGTAAGCTGTACAAGTCATACAATCATGCACTTCCCAGTCACTTCATTCCTGAAGGGTCCAGAGTGCTTAGCTTACATTCTTTTGCAAAATAAATAGGACAGTAGATAATACATTTTGGAATAAACAGTATAAAAATATTGTTCTTAATAATCAGTGTACATTTACATTTTGACCCTAATGGAAGTTCTAATTCTCTGTTGTACTCATACAAGGTGTGTCTGAAATGTTTTAGGACAAGAATGTGAAAAATCAAAGCATGCAGTTCTTAAAAAAATACTGCTGTTCTTCAATAACATGCTAGATTTATATACTTGCTTGCATGTTCATACAATTTTTTTATGTCCCTTCTAGGAAGGCTTCTTTTTGGAATGCTGTTCAGTTACTTTGTAACTGCATCTGAAATCCATTATGGACTGGAAATGCCAAACTTTCAGGGCAATTGTGAGTTTGGGGAAGAGAAAATAGTCGACAGGGGCGAGGTCAGGTGAGTTGGGTGGGTGATGAGGCATAGAAATTTCCCTCTAAGACAAAAACTGCTTCAAAGTCACAGTGTTATATGATACTGCACTGTCTTGGAACAAGAACCAGTCCTTCATCTGGTACAGGATGTGCCTCACTTGACTCATTCCTTTTAAGAGTCATTCTATAATGTCTCTGTAATATGCCACATTCACAGTTTGGCTCTCTGGAAGGAATTCTCAGTGGATGATAACCATCTCTGTCAAAAAAATGACAAGTGTTTTTTTTCCCACCCTCTCACAACTGAGTAGACAAATGGCGTGTGCATTCTGAATCAATTGCCGTGTTTCTGGAGCACTTTCACTGGCTTTCATGCAAAAATTATTTGCCCATAATTAGTTACAATGCACATGAAATTAATTTACAAAGATTACAGCTCATCAATGGCTAAACAAAGACTGATGAAACTTGGCCACATAGTAGTCAGAGGTTGATACTGAATAGTCCCAATGTTGCGTGATAGATGGCACTCATTATTATGATAAACAATGTCCTAACACTCTTCAGTTACTGGCCATTTTCTTTGATAGACTATATATTAATTGCTGCATGATTCTTCTTTGTATTGAAAAAATTTAATATTATGAAATATTACAAAAACCAAAAGGTATCTGTTGAACACAACATATATTTGTTATGAAGAACCAACAGCTACAAGTTTAAGCTTTTAAATAAGCTCTGATCAGGCTGTACAAAATTTAGACAGTATAATGTACAGCAACTTGGCAGTACAAAGTATACATGCCCAAAACATATATTTTCATTACAATATTTATTCCTGTTCCAGATGTTCCATATTATAATAGTACTGTATGACCCTCTTACATAACACATGGATTCCTGGACTGACACCTCACAATGTACATCACAGTACAATCCCCTCAGACTTTACATCTACAGGTTGATATATCTGACCCCTGCCTAAAAGTTGAAAGCTTTTAGTCTAATATGTGTACAGGCATGCAGCTAATTTCGCAGACAATGACAAACCATCATTTTCCTGTGATTGTTTTACGGAATGTTTTTATAATAATAACAATTTTATAATATTTATGAATACTCAATATGAAACTTTTGAGATCTGTCTTTAATAATGTGACTTGCATTGTTGTACATTACACCTGCTTGTAAATCTTGTACAGCCTGATGATTGTTTAGTTAAAAGCTGAAATATGTGGCTGCTGATTCTCTGTAACAGATATGGTATATGTTGTGTCTGAAAGATACATACAGTTCTTACATAATTAGCATAAAGGCATGAGTCATGGTAAGGTAATATTAGAAACCTGCTATTGGAAGAGCAGGGATGTAAGCACGGAGCTTACCAGTGCACACTCATGGATGAACTTCTGTTCAACAACCAGCGTACCAGAGCCCACAATCTGACCGGTCAATGTGTCTTCTATTACCGTTACATAATATGTGTTTGGACACGCCTTCATTGTTGTGTACCGTCCTGGAAGCACACCGTATGAACTGTAGTGTCTGTCTAGCATGATTACTCTGGGACAAGTTACTGCGGTGACAAGCATCATCCCACACCACTACAGCTTACATAAACATTACACTGTTTAGTGCAGCATAATATACTGTCTCTGCCAGAAATGTATGCTTAGTTATTTATTACATTAATTCTTTTAGTTTCTATTTGACCTTTATAATGTGCTCACATTTGAGTACAACCAGGTAATCAGTGGACATCAAACCATGAACTGGCACACCCCTCAGATGAATGAATGGGTAACAAAATTGTGATAAAATGCTTTAACCCCTGATAAAAAAAACTCTATTCATCTAATAACTAATGAATCAGAAGCTCACACTGGCTGGAAATACACTGAAATAAACTGTTCTCTGCAGTAGATTGTTGCTGCTTATATTTTTCACCATGAACACGAAACAGTCTTGAAATAAGAGCAAAACCCCAACTTTTTATAGCCTGGCAGAACAAAGTACAGTTACAACCTTGAAAGAAGTAACTTCCTCATTCCATTACTACATACTCATGAACTGATCCCTGGAGACGTCGCCGACCTTGGTCAGCTGGCCCAGCAACTGCACATAACCTGAAACACATGTAAATATGTCACTGTTCATGCATTATTTTTTAATATAATTTTTTATGTATTTTGTTATTTTCTCCTTGTAGCTCACTGAGTGTTGTCAAAAGGTTATGTTTGGAATGGATGGCTGAATAATTAGTTCTATTCGCAGCATGGTGGGTTTTTTTGTTACCTCCCAGTCTGGTGCCCATTCAGCTTCCTGTGCAGTGGGTACCAGGGGGCTGTATGCCAACAGATACAGCAACTGAGGCATGTAACTGACCACTGACCTCAATCAGTGCCACAGGTTCAGACAAAATGGGGGCTGGCCTCACTGTGTGTTATCTTCACAACATGCTTAATTAACCACGGACAAGCTGACATTGTACCATTGGCAGGTATGCAGCATGGAGATAAAGCATGGTGCTGGACAGAGGTTTGCAGGGAGGTTAATGCTCATAGCACTGTATTTCTCATTACAAGCTAACTGGATGCTGGGTGGACCATACAGTATTTCTGAATGTGATGGCAAACAGTGGCCTATACAGTTAGGATATAGGAGCAGATGTGAGTTCTGTCCTCAGGAGATTCTCCTGAAAGTAATGTTAACCCCTGCAGCAGGGACTAACTGTTATGAAGATGACTACTGTATACACGTATTATTTGCATGCTCATCTGCTGCAGCTTGTAGCCTTGTAGTTGACACAAACATAAAGAACCATTGCTAATGTGGACCAGGATCAGCACTTCAACAGTTTGTAAGATTTAAACACCTGGATAATATGATGTCACAAAATATATTGTCCTCACCTGTACAACTGTGTGAGTAAGAAGCCAGTACTGACAATATAAGTGATTAAACCTTCAGGCTTGTCTGATGTACATGTGTGCATTTGTAAACAGCTTACCCTATTGGCAGTTCAACATACACGTCACATTCCCTGCGGTAATGTTGAAAAACTGCAATTATATGCACACTGTTGAGTTTCAGTGGTTTCTAGGCATAGCACTCAATGTCTGTATGGTTCAGTTTCCCTGACACCTGTAATTCAGATGAAAAACCTGGTGATGGAGAATAGTGGCCGAAACATGTAGTTTCTATCATCTTCTAATAAACATCAATTAGATATACAATGCTGTGTTATTGGCTGTAATTACCCCACCTATTAACCGTTTGGCGCCGGAATTATTTTTTTAAATTTTAGCACTCTGTATATAAAATGTGAATAAAACAGGAACCAAATATGCTAGAATTATGAAACAAACTACACTTTGAAGTGAAAAAAACGGACAGTATATACCATGTTTAAAATATTCAGTACCGCTGTATTTGTTGAATAAATATACAAAATGCAACGTTTAGAGGTTAGCAATGCGTACAACCATTATAGTGGTCTTTAGGCTCGTGGTTGTGAAGCGGAGAGATAAGGTAAGTGCCATTCATATCCATGTTCCATGACAATGTATTGCAGACACACAGTATAAGGGGTATCGATGTCTGAAAACCAAAACATATCAGGCAGTACAACTTTGCAATGGGTGGCATGGACTTGAAGGCTCAAGTGGTTCAACTACGTGTAATGGAAAGAAAATGAGCAAAGAAATGGACTGTGAAGTTTGTCAAAGATGCAGCAGTTCATACTATGTTTGTGACACGCAGTAGTAGAAATGAAACATACCATCTGACCTGCAAATTGGACCTAATGATTGCCATTATTCTCATACATAGACCACAAGTCGCAAGTCCTTTTGGGCACGGCAGACCAACAATAGAGAATCCACCTAACAGACTTTTGGGGAGTAACTTCAGTGGAAAGAATCTTCTAACTGGAGGGGAGAAACAGAAACCCAAAGATGGTGGGCTCTTGGTTCATTAAAAAAAGGAAAGGAGAGTTGATTTATTGGTGTCCTGACTGCCAAGTATGCTTGTGCAGAGAGGGCTGTTATGTAGTGTTTCATAATCAAGTTTATCACTCCACTTACTCTGACAGCTGAAGGCATAATCTAGTGCTACAGTAATCACACATTTCCTGTGGTGTATGTTATCATTAAAGTGTTTTGATAAGAGTGGAGTGTGAGTCACTTATAGTTTCACCATGCCATGCAAGTGTGCATGTGCTGTTTTACTGTAGATATAATATTGGGAACAACAGTGCATTGAGTCTCCTGATGGTGCAGTGTCAGTCTTGTTCAAAACATACATCCCAGTAATGTAATTGTAAATCGCACTAAATAAGCCAAAATTGAAACTTTTGTGCAAATGGAGAGAATTCAAAGAATATGGCAAAATAGCACAAAATTATGTCTTCAGATCTTTACTGTAATAATGGCACAACAATGTAGCAGGGTGTTTGTAACTTACAATGAAAATTTCAGGCTATCACATTTTATGCTTTCCAAGTTATGTAACATTTTCTTAATTTAAGTGAAAATAAGCCAGGAAGTGAGATTTAAATATTGCTTGGGTAGAAGACGAAGTGTCATTTGAATACTGGCTTGAAGGGTTAAAGTGTTGGATTTCAGACCACTTCATACATGTGTTAAAACATAAATCTTGAAGTTTAGATGTCTTAATTCTGTGTTGTCTTTTCACTAATCTATCCACTGACAAACATGCCACAGGATTACACATTAATGAAACAATTCCTCATGTAAGCTAAACCTGTTATGGAGTTACTGGAAGTTTGGGAACTACGTACTTCCAAATATGGTTCTTTCAATGGGAAAATGATATGGCTGTGGGAAACTTTCAGTCTCCTGTCATTACATTTCAGTGAGCACTGTGACAGACTGGATATCAAGGTACCACATTGCAGATATTTGCTGTGGCTCTGACATAATGGTAATGGTCTGGCCATGTGGTCCAGATAGGTTACAGGATTTCAATATAATGGTAATGGTCTGGACATGTGGTCCAGATAGGTTACAGGATTTCTTAAAACCACATGTAACAGACTCAGACAATGATTCCCTCTCTGAGTGTCCTTTTTATCAGAATGGGACCATCAATGACCTTCAAGATTAGTACTACAAAAGTTCCCCATATGGATTGCAACCTTAACACTAAATTAAGCAATCCATGTCATGGGAAAACAAGTTGTTCAGAGTGTACAAAGCAGAGGTACTAGAGAGGGCCAGTGTGAAGTGTGTTCAGCATGTGCAGCTGAACCTGGCTCTGTGTGGCTACTGGGGGAAATTGTTTCTGTGCCCCGATGTTGGGGTTAACACCAGACGATAAGATACAGATGGCTGGCAGTGTCGATTAGCTACTTAGAAATGTTTTACATGAAAACCCAAAAGCTTTTTGTGTTCTTTGTGGAGGCCACAGTTTCAGTGTGTTTCTTGGAGATGTTGCAAAGTCTTTGGTTACAACAGTTAACTTGTTGGGGGGGAGGGGGCAAAAAACCCAATACCACATTTGCAGCATCCACATCTTGTGAAGACATTTAAATGAAACATGTGAAATGGGACACAAGATGGGGTTATACAGACAGCATAATAGCTACATGATTTCATTTTCCAAATTTTCAAACTGCTTTAGCTGAAACAGGAAATATGATGTCTGACAATGAAATTAAACACAAGATAATTTCAATCAAACAGCAAACAACCACATTTGGATTTGTCATTAAGTCTGTTTAGTACAAATTTCTGTATAAGTAAATTGTGCTAGTAAATTACTATACAGTGCCATCATGCACACAGATTTGGCCATAGTTAAAGAAACTGCAGATAAATGTAGAATCAGAATTGCAAACATTTCAACAAAATACAACAAAGAAAGCTATGTCAGTATGAAGCAGTCAATGAACCAACAGAATATGCTGAAGAAAATTTTAGAATCAACTGCTGATAATGCAATAATATTTTCCATTCATACATATTCCATGTTCCATGCATTAACTATATGCATACAATTTATTACAAACACCACCCTGAAGATGGCCACATGAGTTGCTGAAACGTGTCAGTGGTCACCATGTAATAAAATTACATTTATAAATCCTAGCATATTTGTCAATCTTTTCTGACAGTAGGTACATGAAATTCAAGAATTAGTGCACTAGGTGTCTGACAAATTCAGTAAGCCAACTTGGAATGGAAATAGGCTCACACTGATTTCTGTTGTCAGCGTGTAATACAGAATGCTGGTTTGGATTTTCCTGCTTATTTCTCAGCATTTTCTTGTCTCTCTTTTTTTTCCTACATAAAGTTTCCATTTTCTTCCATTGTCAGTGCTAGCGATATATAGGCAATGTATCTCATATGAATATTTGAGTGTCTGCTGTGTTGTGGGTTATTGGTTTGGCTTGAGCATTATAATTTTGACTCTCTTGAAAATATGATCCTAACAATATATACAGAGGTTAATTAACATCTGTACAACTGTAATAAGCTCCTTCTGTTGTAACCAACTGCACAAGTGGGTATCAACCCTTTCTCCTGAGGATGTAAAATGATCCTGTGTCCAGAATGTTGTATTCCTCTACATAAAAATACTAGCTGATGGACAAACTCCAGAAACTAAGCTACAACATTGTCAGAACCATTCAGAGTTGACCTATAGAGTACTGCAGAGCCTAGTCACTGAATTTGGGCTATTTGGGGAATAAATGGTTCCAATTTTGCCTATAGAGTATTGCAGAGTCTAGTCACTGAATCTGGGCTATTTGGGGAATAAATGGTTCCAGTTTTGCCTCTGAATAAAACTGTGGCTCTTCATTGGCAGCTGGTTATCCTATAAACTGTGTGTCCCTCGTTTCACTCATAACATTTAAAAAAGATGGCTCAAGAAATCTTTGTAAGAAGGATTTGTTAAAAAGGCAGCAAATGCCTTTATCACCTTTGTCATAGTCTGCAGGGCAGAGAGGCCGCACAATCAGAGCTTCACCCGGTTCACTTGGAGAAATAGGTGGATCAAACTTTGCTCTACTGAGAGAAAAGTCAAGTGTCTGGAGTAATTCCGGACTGTACATCGGCTCATTGCTCAACAGTGCATTCTATAATCCAACAAAGGAAGAAACTGCTACAGCAAAATTAGCCACAAATAATATCCAGATAACCAAGTAAATATTTATTACCCTTATTTTCATGCAGCACACTTTCAGAGAAATGGAGACAGATAAAGAAGTACATCCCAAAGTACCTAGTGAGTATGTAAGAAAAGTCATATTATAATATATGACAATCCAGAATATGACCAGAAACACAATGCAGTTACAGAGTATATTCCAAGAAATATTAAAGCAGAATAAGTTACATGCAGAATTACATTATTTACAGATGCATTTCAATTCTGCAGCAAGTATGTTTCAAGATGGCTAAGCATTTAGTTATACAGCTTTGCAATCATAACATATGTTCACAATTACCAGTTTTTACTGATATTAATTCCATCTATTAGATTGCTGATCGTACGACTGAAAATGAATCCTTTTTAATGCTATCCTGAAATGTGATTATGTTGGTAGACAAACACTTCACTTTTTGGTGGGCTGTACAACTTTAATCCACGAAAGTATTCTCCCTTTTGATAAACCCCATGTTTAGTAAACGGTCTCTGAAGATCGTGCTTGTGTCACATTTTCGTTAAGTTTCCCACAAATATTTCTAAGTTTTCAATTTTAAACGTTCTGTGAGCCAAAACATTCTGGCACGTCTTACAATACACCACGTACTTCTATGTTGCATCAGTATGAATATGAGAGCGTCTCTATCATCTCGTCATCACGCAAATCCGTATATACCTTTAAAGTACCCATAATGTTCATTAAATTACAATATTTTGCCTAATTCAGTGCAATGCACAATTTATTGTGTATTATTAGATCAATTCACAGAAATAACTTCAAAGTGTGTGTTACCTCGTGGGTTCCCATGACACAAAATTCACACCAAAATCTTTACACGTCTCCCACTCGTCGCATACAAACTTCGTGTGTACCGTATGTGATAACGTGTGCCACGACACAAACCATTATCCCGGGTACAGCTTACCTTTCACGTGCATCTACGTAAACAGCACAGATTGTACGTGTATAGTCTGCGCACTCGCATTCCATGTTTTGCAGATTTATTTCATCTTATGTTGGAAGTTAGCAATATCGAACGTAGATGGCTGGAGGACTCAACTATATGGCTTATGACAGTTGCGTCTGTCTCACAAAACCTTGGCAAAGCTAAATACTGTTTGTATGTTCAACAAATATGATGTTTAACATCCTTGGCTTGGGATCTATAGCATGTGAATAAATTTTGTTTATTCAGTCCTGCTGTATTTGTCCCACACATGAGAAGGTTATTCCGTACCTGTCTTTGGATTCGATTGGAACTGTAATACGGTCCTAAACACTATTCTTGTAACTAATATACAATCAAGGCAGACAGTGATTACAAGGAAAACAAAATACAGTCGTGTTGCACGGTAATCTGTGTGCACGGTTATAAAAAAAAAAAGTTAGGTTGTGGAGTTGAAGGTGGAAATGAACGTGTTTAGTGAAATTATGCCTTCAGTTTCGCCGGAAAACATCGAAGAGGCTGAAAAAATTAAAGAAGAGGCGAATAATTGTTTTAGAAGTATGTAGATCGTTATATTTTCAAGTTATATAGTTCATGGACTGTAGTGGAAACTATATTCTGTTAAATGGTGTAGGTGTTAGATTGATTTCTTCTAATTGGGTTCTGTTTCATTGAAAATGGTGCATGGGTGCTTATATGGCACAACTTAGAAGTAGTGTGTAATTTATTGTACTTAATATAAAGTTAAGTTTTAATGACGTGCAGTAATGACAACTAAGGGCGAAAGACAGCTTTCTTGCATCGGAAAGGAGTGAAGTAGGTTCATCTTTTCTGCCTGGAGTATATTATTATTGTTGATACTGGCGTTGGATTTTAGTATTAAAGCAGAAATCTTTTTTCAATGGTTAGGTTTTTTACACAGGTTAGGTTATGTTAGGGAACTCATTATGCTAGTATTCATACTGTGGTCGTTTTAGGTTATAACACACAATCTTGTTGGTGTTTACAAAAGCTAGTGCTTCTGTGCTGAAGTATAGAAGTGAATCTTGGAGATGACAGTACAGTGTCTTCCAGAATGGTGGTACCCACTTACCAAACTACATGGTAGTGTAAGACAAAAGATAATATTATAAATCTTCACCACCTTGAAAACATCATTTTACATATAATGTAGTTTTTGTTTTGAAATATGCAGAATGGGTATGCAGTCCAGGTGAGTCGTCATTGGAGTTTAAGATTCAGAGGATGTGAAATCTGAGAATTGGCATGTAATGTGAGTTGTGATGAAGTTGGTTTTGAAATCTGTTGAATTAGACTTTTTCTTCATCATGACAATACCAAGAATGAAAAATTTAAAATCTGCCTTAGTTAACCAAGTCTGACGTACATCAAGCCCTCAGGTTTGTCTTTCAGCAACCTGTGTAAGGTATATATGGGATGATTTTTTAAATGTCTGACACTGCTACTACATGCATAGATCATACAGTGGGTGTTCTGTATCATAGAAAGTTTAGAGTTTGGTGTCATCTATAATGTGGTTCATACAGTATTTCATTGCTATTTCACAGTGTATGAATGATGGCAAAAAATGCACACCTTGTATATAGCTCACACAATTGTTCTTTCATGTAGTAAGGTTAGAGTATGAGGGCAGCTGTAGTTGACTTCACGTAATATGTCATTGTGGGTACACAATGTACAGTATAAGTGATGCCAGGAAGTGCCAACTATATACATATAAAATATATAAATAACTGACAAATGCACTTCAATATTTATGATATATTTTATTTCCTTTGTTCTTACCAACATGTTTTGACTGGCATTCCAGCCATCTTCACAGTCACGTTATTACAAGAATACAAACATACAAATTTGATTAACAGTGCCACCATTACTTCATAATAATTAAAGTATAATTTTGGTTCAAATTATGTAAGTGATATAAGTATAGGTTAAAATGGATAATTATTAAAATCTTGGGAGTTAAAATTGATTGGACTGTGCAGAGTGATGACTGATGTAGCAATGTAGTTGGTTTTTTACAACATCCTGGATGTATTTCCAAGTAGATGTCTGTTGGTGGGCTTGTAGATGTAGTTGATATAGTTGTTTGTTAAGTTTCTGTGTTTTCAGATATAGAATTTTCAGTTCCTGATTTGTCCTGTAAGTTGTGGCGGTTCTCTGGGTATTGATACTGTGTTAATTGTTTCCACTGATGGTGATATTTATGTATTTTGGAGTTAGTTGGTTTAATTGACACATTTTAACGAACCAGATGGCTGTGTTTGTTTTTAGTAATTTTTTTTTTTGTATTCTTGTAGGTGTATGTAGCTTTTACCTGTTGGGCTTTAATCATTTTAATATGTTCCATCTTCCATGCATTAATCAGATCCAAAATACAGGGTGTTTCATAATGTACTCCGGGATTACAAAAATTTATTATAGGAAAACCGTAGGACATGTATTTATAAAACCTGTACAGATAGAAGGAACTACTCAAAAATTTTTTTCCAGTAAGTTGCTTTTCATTGTAGTTCATATTTCTGCCGCTAGGCGATGCGAGTGTATGTAGTAAGAAAATGGCCATTCTGGGAGAGAAGTCATTTTGTGTGTTGGAATAGCAAGCGAATAAGTTTGTTGTTACTGTGCAACGTGCATTTCATGCAAAGTACGCAAAGGACCCACCTACAGACAAGACCATTCATGTGCGGTATAAACAATTTACTGAAACTAGATGTCTGTGCAAGCAGAAATCAAGTGGTCGCCCATTAACCGCTGAAGATGATGTTGAATGGGTTCGGGCCAGTTTTCTGCATAGTCCGAAGAAATCAACAGGAACTGCAACTAAGGAGCTATTAATGTCAAAAACAACAGTGTGGAGGGTTCTGCATAAGCATTTGGTATTTAAACCATACTGCATCCAAATGGTACAACAATTGTCGGATGAAGATGACAGGCGCCGGCTTGATTTCTGTTTACAGTTACAAGACTTAATAATTCCGATGATCATTTCCTGGAAAAGGTGTAGTTCAGTGATGAAGCGACATTCCACGTCAGCAGTCTAGTAAATCGTCGCAATGTAAGAATATGGGGATCTGAAAACCCACATGCCTATGTGGAGCATCAACGTGACTCTCCTGAAGTCATTGTGTTTTGTGCAATCTCCAGTCAAAAAGTGTACAGTCCATTCTTCTTTGCTGAAGAAACTGTTACTGGCGTGACGTATCTGGACATGTTGCAACTGTGGCTAATGCCACAGTTGCAAAACATACCGACGTTCATATTCCAGCAAGACGGAAGTCCCACCCACTTCCACTGTGAGGTTCATCAGCACCTGAACACAGTGTTACCAGGACGTTGGATAGGGCGTGCGTCTGGAAATGACCAACCACTGATGTTATGGCCCCCAAGGTCCCCTGACATTATGCCCTGTGATTTTTTTCTTTGGGGATATGTCAGAGACTGGGTATTCATCCCAACATTGCCACTTGACCTCGCTGACCTAAAGGCACGGATCATTGCAGCAGTGAAGAATATTGATGCACCCATGTTGACGCGTGTGTGGCAAGAACTTGAATATCGTATTGACGTGTGAGATGTCACCCATGGTGCACACATCAAACATCTCTAGTTGTCAAAAAAAAACTTTTCAGTTTTCCTTTGGCTGTGAACAATTCCATTACTGTAGGTCTTTGGTTTTCTTGTTATAAATGTTTGTAATCACAGAGAAAATTATGTAATGCCCTGTATATAAATAACCAACAAATGCATTTCAATATTTATGATGTATTTTATTCACAGTGTTCTCACCAACATGTTTTGGCCAGCATTCCAGCCATATTCAGGGTGATGCTTTTATTACAAGAACAGATATGTACATATTGGGTTAACTGTCTTACCATAACTCCATAGCAGTTAGAATTATAATTTTGGTTAAAATCTTGTAAGTAATATAAATATGGCTTAAAAGTGGGCAGTTATTAAAATCTTGGGAGTTAAAATTGTTTGGCCTGTGCAGAGTGATGATTGATGCAGTGGTGTGGTGAGTTTTAATTCAGCGTGTTGTTGTATAGTGGTCATATGATTAATACTTGTTGTGTTTTTATTTGGGGAAAAATTAATTGCTTTTGTATGTACATTACTGAATAGTTGTTATATATCATTATTTACAGAATTACTGCTTACTTCAAGCTAAGGGTGCCATGCTTATTTAATGATTGACTAATGTAATCTGGACTGTGCCCATGGCAAAGTACACCCTGTGACTGGGTACTGTGCTGAGGCATGATCACGCATGGCACAATGTCCAGAAGCCCAAGAACTCTGAACAGTAATTACCCCCAAAACTTTCCATAATTTCTGGATGCTTTAACATAACTACGAGAGAACAAAAGACACTTCTTCACGAGACGTTGAGCAACACAGACGACTAAGCACTCGCAAGGGGTACATTACTGTCCTCCGAGTTCTCGCCTTGTTGTAGTTCACTTACTAAGATACAATAAACCTCCCATATATTCAACATGGTGAGTTATTACTAGAGCAAGGAACCTTCACCCCTGAGCCCTGACCGAGGTTCGAGTTTGGCCCCCTTCAGAGAGCAACATCCACAATACATTCTCTACCAGGATACAACTGTGTAAGTGATGTGTTGATGGTGTGGTAAACTGGTTGGAGTATACCACACCATACTACTTAGAACATTACCTAGGTATGTACCAGTTAATATACCACACCGTACTAGTTGGAACGCTACCTAGGTATGTTCCGATTAGTGTATCACACTGTACTAGTTGGAATGCTAACTAGGTGTGTTCCGATTGGTATATCGCACTGTACTAGTTGGAACGCTACCTAGGTATGTTCTGATTAGTATGCCACACTGTACTAGTTGGAATGCTACCTAGGTATGTTCCTATTATTATATCCCACTGTACTCTTTGGAATGCTGCCTAGGTATGTTGTGATTAGTACACCTCACCGTACTAGTTGGAAGGCTACCTAGTTATGTTCCGATTATTATACCACACTTTACTGGTTGGAATGCTACCTAGGTATGTTCCAATTAGTTACCACACTGTACTAGTTGGAACGCTACCTCGGAATGTTCCGATTAGTATACCACTCTGTACTAGTTGGGACGGTACCTAGTTATGTTCCGGTTAGTATACAACTCTGTACTAGTTGAAACGCTACCTAGGCATGTTCCAGTTAGTATACCACATCATCAACACATCACCTACATGATGAATTAAAACTCACCACACCACTGCATCAGTCATCACTCTGTACAGACTAAACAATTTTAACTCCCAAGATTTTAATAATTTGCCCATTTTTCACCTATATTTATATTACTTACATGATTTTAACCAAAATTATAATTTTAACTGTGTGGAGATTTGGTGACACAGTTAACCCAATTTGTACATTTGTATTCGTATAATAATAACATCACCCTGAAGACAGCTGGAATGCTGACCAAAACATGTTTGTGAGAACTTTGTGAATAAAATTCGCCATAAATATTGAAGTGCATTTGTTGCTTTTTTATATATTTTGGATCTGATTAAAGCACAGAAGATGGAACATACTACAGTACGTACATATGTCACACAAATGCATTGGGGTGATGAGAACTGTACATTTCGAAAGTGTTGCTACTGGTTTGCTGAAGGAAGAATTTTTATGAGCATTTGTTATATGATTCATTCGATGCTACATGCCTCAGTGTTATTGTGTGAGGCTCATTCTAAGATTTGTTTTGTAAGTCACTTCTCTGGTCTAGTCATTAGTATTTCTGCTTCTGGTTGGCAAGATTGCTGGTTCGAGTTTGTGTGGGTTCAGTTATTTAAGTATTGTACTGACTTGAATAGTTTCAGGGGATGGTAATGTGATCTGCAGTGTGTGTGTGGTTATGGAGTCATGGAGATACCAGAGAGAGTCTGCAGTACTTTTTCACTTTCTGTGTGATGTGCTAGATTGCATTCAGTGGCTCAGTTGTTGTTGCACTTGTGTGATTTTTATGGTGACCCCACTTTTCTCCAGTAGTTTCTTCTTTATTATTGGCTGCAATAGTCTGACACTTCCACAGATATCTGTCTGTACATACGTATGGACTTCTTTGGTTGTGTCATTGGCCATGCTAAGTGCAGCTTCAAGGTGATAGGTGCAGAGGATTTGAAAGTGACTGTTGTCAAACTTTTTTTTTTTTTTGGTAATTCTTGTGTTGTTGAGAGAAAATGTCATGTTGCAATATTGTGTGCTGCTATTTGCCAGCTTTTTGAGTAGTCTGAAGAAACAGGAAGTGTGTGAAAACTGCAGAGGGATGTAGACATAGCATATCAATTCTCATGAAAAACATTGTCAGTGCAAATTTGGAGGCAGTAGCAAGAAGTTGTAGAAAATGCATTCAATATGTTGTGTAAGAGGTAGCGGGCTGACAAGAATATTGTTAGAAAAATTTTCTGTGGTTTGTCATTTTCTTACAAACTTCATTTAAGTTGGCCATTATGAGAGGATGGAATAGCGTGATTTTTGCACTTTTATGAATGATTATGAAGTGTTACTGGAGGACATTAAGGTATTTTGAGGGTTCTGAGATGACAGTCACTTCCATTTGTGTGGTGACATAAAGAAATAAAATGTCGTGTTTTGGGCCTCATAGAACCCAAGGCGTAATGTTGCTGATGCACTGCGCCCACGGTGTGTTGTCAGGCACTGTTAATAACTGTCTCAGTGTTCATTCAGGGATGATTGAACTCTGATATTTACCTCAGTTTGCTTAGGGATGACTCTGTTTTTCTTAACCTTCATCTTAATAGGGTGGGTAATTAAATTTCAGCACTTGGTTTATGAAAAATGTATTATATGAACAAAAAAAGATAAAATTATGAAATAAATGGCAGTAAATTTCTTCTTTGCCTAAATATGTAAAATGGATTTCTAGGGTTATATTCCTATGTGCATTTGGATATGTGAACACAGGCCTTTTAAAGGTTAATGTGATAAGGAATTGCAGTAAATACAGCCTTTTCTAAAACAAATATGTTGAATCTCACACTACCACTACTGTATTTCAGTTTTTTATGATGTTCTGGAGCAATAATTTAGTACCCAACAATGTTTGAGGAAGCATTGGCTCACCCCCCAGCTTCACATACAAAACCCTTTTGAATGTTTTCTTTGTAATTGCTTGAAGAAGAAGTATTTCAGGAAAATTCTGCACGCAGTGTGGGAACTGAAGTTTGCCATTCAATCAGAAATTTAATACATTACTGCAGGCATGCTTACCAAGGTTGTGTGTAGTGTTCTTCTGTGTTTACACAAAATTTGTGGGCTTTAAGAATGTCAAATTTAATATGTCTTTGTTCAAGAAACCATTTTACCAAGTTTGTAGGGATGTCTATGAAAGAGGAATGCAGTTGCCTTCACCTGCAAAGAAGTTCCAATTTTCAGTTATCAGATGATGAGGTAATCAGTGTCTGGTTGCACATTACTGTGGTGAGTTAGAAAGCCTGAATTTTTTGGGAACTCCTGTTATGTGTTAGAAATAAAGGTGCATCTAGAAGCTTAAAAATAGCATACAAAACAAAGATTGGCAGTGTGAGTGTGATGTTTTCACAGCAGTATAACAGATGTTTAGGGTCGTATGGGATGTGATGCTGCATTGTTTAGTGGGTGGTTCCAAGGGATGCAATGTCACATCCCAGGAGACTGGAATCCTCAAAAAGTAGCAGGTTATATTTAGTTGTTTCCAAATTCCATTGTCTTAAGTAATTACGACATTAGTGGTAATATTCTCATATGGTTCTTAATTGTAGTGAATCTGTGGTTGTTACTTGTTGATTAATTTTTGTTTGGTGTAGGAGGATGATAAAGTATATCTTAATTCATGCACAATAAAATTGCAATAGCTCTGGAATGATGTTTTGTGTGAAATGGTAAACAGCCCCAGAGGGATATAAAGGAAGAAAGTTGGGCCTCAGAAGTCTGTCTCCTCCAGTGCCAGCGCACACTTCTAAAGAGAACAACAGTTGCTGGTGTTTGGAGTGTACAGTTCCATGTGAATTTTCATGTGTCCATACATCTTGGTTGCAGAAATTCATTATTCCATCTCGAAAATCCCACTTTGTAGGTAAATACAATTAAAGATGGATATGCAGACCTGCCAATACATGTTCTAAGAAATCACGTATAAAGTGTTTTTCTTGGGAGGTTATCCATTTGCTGAGTCCTTACACATCTAGATGGTAGGGGTTTAGTAGCTGTACATTTAGGACTGTCCACACTGTGTTCTGTGAAATTCTCTCATATGGCTGTTCTCCTTGTGCTTGTCTATGGATTTACAGAAATTAGGTGAAGGATTTTTCCCTCTCGTTGAAATTTTGTCACTTTTTGATTGCCCACGATCACTTGGTTGTACTTTAAATGCACCAATTTTCTTGGTGTTTTTGGTACATACAGCATCACATAAGCTCTGGAAAACATATAGGTCAGCCTTTTTAGCATAAGTGTAATCAGCCATTTCACCAATTTGATGCTTCAGATGGGATAAACAAACTGATGTTAACTACACGCAGAGTGCCTGCTGCCTTGCTGCAGTGTTGACTGTGAATTGCTGAAATAGACTGAAGGGAGTTGCAGACTGACTGCATAGAAGCATGAGCCAGAGAGTTTGAGCATCTTTGGTTATCAGAAGGCTGCAATCCAGAAACCATGCTTCATATGACCTGTGTTCATGTTACCCATGTTTCAGTTGTACATTCACCTGTTCTAGTTTTGGCCATGCATTTTTTGTTCATTTCTGTATTTGCTGCAGTGTACTAACTCCCTGTAGAAGGAAACTTCAAGGATGGGCGTAACAACACCGTTGAGTCAGCCGATATTGAAAGTTGCAATACCTGTGTGAGATATGCCAACAATGGAGATGGTGAATCACTGTATGGGGAATGTGTTAGATTTTGGGTAGTGGAATTTTCAGGCTAGGCATGAGTTGCTTGTGCACAGATAGCTGATTGGTGGATGAAACAAAACAAATGGTCTGCCCCTTCCTCCACCTCATATGCAGGATATACAGAGTAGGTCCTCCTGCCTGCCCTGCTGTGGTCTTCTACAACCAAGAGCTACCAAGTGACCCATACTGTCAGATGGGTGACTAGAATAGAATAGAATAGTATTTGTGTTTGAGCCCTTGTGGGCCTGATGCACCTAGAACTTAAAAGAGACCCTTTGTGCCCCATATTCTAATACTAGGTTAAAGGAGCCCTGTTCCTTTACCAAGGTTCCAGATGGCCCCCATACTTAGATTCATAACATCCTCAGGGTCCAAAAAGAAGGAACCCAAATTTGTATGTCTGAGTGAAGCCAAGGCCTCACACTCACACAGAACGTGGACTGAGGTTTCCTCCTTAGTACCACACTTCCTACAAGTGGGGTTTCTACTCAACCCCATTATATATTAATGTCTTCTCAGGATGTTATGTCCGGTAAGAAGGCCAGTAACGATCCTGGATTGTGTCCTATTAAAGGACAGTAATCGGGCCTTTGTAGCCATGCTAGGGCCCGAAATCAATTTTCAAGCCTGTCTCTGAGTACTACAAGGACCATGCCACCTTGCCAAATGCTTGTTATCCACCCAGCCTTTAATCTTATTATTGATATTCTGCCTAGAGACTCCAAGGGACGGCTCAGGTCCTGTAAACTTCTGCGTGAAGCCACCCCTTGTGAGTTGTCGGTGATTGCAGTCAGATGGGTGAATAAGTTGTTTCCTCACCTGCTCGACCTATCCATTCCAAATGGTTGTATTCTGTTACCATCTTCATCTCATAGAGATTTTTATCCACACATCATGAAAAGTAGTATAGTTGAGGTAATGCTGGGGTGTAATTATCCACTTGCCACAGAAAGACCAAGCTATGCAGGGACCAGTATACAGTGTTCTGCATTAACAAAACAAGGTTTAGATATATTCATGAACAACATACAGGAGTGTAAAATGTGAAGTTGGATGATATATTGCACGTTTCAATGCTTTATGAAATTTTTTAGAAGTCCAAATTTAATTTCGTCCAGCAGGATTTTATGGGGGCGATTTGCATTTGCTATTCAAATCCATCTCCAGAGGGTCAGCAGTTATGTACATTTTATTAAACACCAGTTGCTGAAGTGCCGCATGCCCAGCAGTTTCTGAAGGTGCTGCACTACACTGTGCTATGTTTTAGAGATACTGCAGGGATGGAAATGACAAGATTTGACAGTTGACTGTCATTTTATTAGATGCTGCCATAAAGACTAAGTGTCATTAAATCTGGGATATCTATATACTCTACTGTGGTTTGGAAATATGTGCTTGCTGGATGTGACTTGAAACATGAGGCTTTGTTTTGTTTTTAATGTGTGGTTTCCAACCTCATCTTTATTGCTGCATCTGTTAATGTAGTATGGTAATTCTGCCAGATTACAGTATTGTCTGCCATCCGACCTGCCCTTACCCCACCTCCTCCACACACACACACACACACACACACACACGTGCGCACGCTTATGCACACATGTGTAAGCAGGCAAATGTTTGTGAGCTGATGATATATTGTCCCAAAGCACCATAATGTACAACAAAGGATGTGGAAGTATGTAAATGAACACGCACATGAATACCATTACTGTATCAAACAGTACATCTTAAAGTTACAGCTGTTGATAGACATTGGTTGATATTAGCACAGTTTAGAATTTGTATCCATGTGTTACAGAACAGGACTACAACAAGGCCATTGATCTGTACTCAAAAGCAATAGAGCTTAACCCAACTGTTGCTGTGTACTATGGGAATCGGAGCATTGCCTACCTGAAGACTGAGTGTTTTGGGTATGCACTGAATGATGCATCAAAATCCATTGAACTAGATAAGATGTATGTGAAGGGATACTACCGGAGAGCTGGTGCACACATGTCTTTGGGGAAATTCAAACTTGCTCTGCGGGACTATGAGGCTGTAAGTACTCAAGTTTACTGTTCTGAGGTTTATTGTACAGCCATGTAGTATGTGTATGGCGGAGCAGTAGGCGTGGCAGCATGCTGCTGCTGCCGCCGCCGCCACCAACGCCGCCACTGCCGCTGCTGCTGCTTCCTCTTCTTCCTCTTCTCTTTCTTCCTCTTCTCCTTCTCCTTCCTCTTCTTCCTCTTCATCTTCTTCCTCCTTTTCTTCCTCTTCTTTTCTTCCTCTTCTTATTCCTCCCCTTCCTCTTCTCTTCTTCCTCTTCTTCCTCTTCCTTTTCCTGTTCTCCTTCCTCCTCTTCCCCCCTTCTTCCTCTTTTCTTTTTCTTCCTCTTCCTCTTCTTTTTCCTCTTTTTCCTCTTCTTCTTCCTTCTCCTCCTCCTTCCTCTTCTTCCTCTTCCTCTTTTTTTTCTTCTTCTTCTTCTTCCACTTCTTTTTCCTGTTCTTCTTCTCCTTCCTCCTCTTCCCTTCTTCCTCATGCTCTTTTTCTTCCTCCTTTTCTTCTTCCTCTTCCTCCCCTTCTTTCTCTTCTTCCTCCTCTTCCTATTCTTCTTACTCTTCTTGTTCTTCCTCTTCTTTCTCCTCTTCTTCTTCTTCCTCTTCTTCTTTTTCTTGTTCTTCTTTGATCATAGTATTCTTGTTGTGGCTAGTTTGCTTGTGCAGCTGTCCACTTCAGAACTTGACTAATGTGACAGACAGTCTTGGTGGTGTTCCTCAGTCTGTCCACCCACAATTATTGTGCTACAGGTTAGCATTTTCAAGCAGTATTGTTTGTGTCTCAGAATTAAAGCAACACAGTAATACAGTACACAGTATTTTAAGCATAACTTGCCTGATAACTTGG
>Ga0123357_10001782_pt1 | contig 23317 bp, 19 predicted proteins | sample TergutEmb28metaG_FD_89873 | JGI IMG/M metagenome (GOLD analysis project Ga0123357, IMG submission 89873) | Embiratermes neotenicus P4 segment gut microbial communities from Petit-Saut dam, French Guiana - Emb289 P4 | ecosystem: Host-associated > Arthropoda: Insects > Digestive system > Gut ... | reverse complement strand
TTAACTTCTATTTTTTTCTTTGAGGGGGTAAAAAAATTACCACAACACCACCATCTGAAAAATCTTTAGGGGGGGGGGGGGGGTGTACTGCAGAGAATAATAAAACAACCTGTGAGCTGTGAGATTTGATGCTGTTGTGGTGGTGTTGCTGAAGGTTCAAGTGTTCTGGGATGTACCGTCGTGTCGACTGGGCAGCCTTTACAGACGTTTCGGACGCTGGGAACTTCCTGACCGTGAAAGCGAAGGCACTGTAGTTTGCCATAACGTCGGCAGATGTTTACCAGTCGAAGTGGTATAATGTACCGGAGGACCTGAATCCTAAAAAAGAACACACTATCCCGAAGTTTCGGAGGATGGGAGAAATTAAACGACCAAAGCATCACTCCAAGGCTTTTAACTGCCTACAAGGACTGAGGAAAACTGCGAAAGACTTCGGTGAAGTTGGCCGTTCTCTAGGCCGAAATTCGGAGCGGACGCGTTTGGAATAGGAATTAGGAGTGCTATTCACAGCATTAAGCGCTTTTGGGACCTGACAGTTTTATGCAGCAGTACACTTAAGGCATCACTCTCTTTGAATATGAAACGGGTTTTGGGGGAACAAGAAATAACTGAGAGCGTTGATGTAGACAGACAATGTAGAGTTGTACACAAGACATGACGGATTCTAATCTTGCCCATAACGCTAGCTACCCTGACTGAGCTATTTACATACATTAATCCGTACTTCCTCCAGGAAAAGTCTTGTCTGTACGATTTCACCACAACCGTTTCTTTCCAGCCTTTTCACCAAGCATGGTGCCACAAGGCGTGCATAATCTAAAATGCTGACTGCCACATCAAATAAAGCACTAAGTTCATAGGCGCATCTGAAGTTTTGGAGCACCTTATATGTGTAGGCGTGAAGGTGTATTACCACTCGTTTTAGTAAATTGCATACAAAATATTTACTAAGGAGATTATGTACCGCGCCGTTCTCATACTGGCTGAAATGTTCTTTGAAATTTGTCAGCATTTATTAAGTCATGTTTATGAACGTTGACGCTTTGCCTTTGTGGTATATGAAGGAAATGTTAAATGCATTATTTCATGGTATACAAGGCCTTTTGAAGCAAGAAGGAAGGGGAGATGCTGAAGTTAATGACGCATTAGTTTAGGGCTCTGCAGGCGATCATACAAAGAGAACCGAAAGTTACGTAGGCTTTGAAGTGCCCTTGTCAGCGAAATTCATGGACATGGCAGTGCATAAAGTCAGGGACCATACACAATGCACACTGTTGTACTGAATGCTCTTTGTATTCTGGTTTATTTAGAGCAGCAAAGTTACATATACATATAAGAATCAAACTATTTTCAAAGAATACACGCACTTTGTTTTTGCTTAATGACGCTGCATCCATTGCGAATTGCTGTGCCGAATTTGCACGGTCAGTCGAATAACATATTTTTTATGAAAGTTCTTTACTGTTTTTATTTTAGCAGAGAAAGGCACCCCCTTTTAAGTTGCGACGTTGCGAAGTTTCCAAATTGAAATTCGGCTTGCTCTGTCCTTCACCGTATAATAAACAGTGATGTTATAAAAATTCAGAACGGCGCAGAAGTTATCCATTCTTAGTTTCTTGCTTTAGAGCATTACACATCTTAAAGCTGTGCCTCGAAAGTTTATGCCCTGTAGATGGAAGCAGCACGCGCCTCCGAAACGTCGGTAAATTTCTACCGGCCGATATTGCATCACATTCCAGAAAAGACTATGAATTGCTTATGATTTACTCATTATTGCTTTGACGAGGCATGAATAGAGGCTGACTTTTTTCTCCCTTTAAGTTTAGACAAATTTCTTTCATGTCTTGTAGAGAGGTTTTGCATTTTTTTATGGTATTAACTTTTCTTCTTTTGAGTGTCTCTCGATTCCTTTTGACTTACTAATTAGCCTGTCTTTTAAAAGTAAATTAAAACAAGGAATCAATATTTAGTACCAGTAGACCTGTACAGTGAGATACACTGACACCTTTGAGGTTGTAGCTCTAATGGCACGTTAGAAGGCGTAGGTGAGTAGTTGGTTACCGACGTAACGGGACAACTTGCCTCTTTCTTATTCAAGAGTAAAGCAGTAAAGCCATTCTTTTTCGATCGTTTCACTCGTGTAGATGAAACTGACGTGTTGCCCCGAAATGTCGGTAATCAACAACCGACCAACACCGTATTAACTTCCCAGACGAGAGACGGCCTCAACTACGTCGCAGTGGAAGCCTGATATCTCACTTTAACACATTTATCACGAGGAACGGAAAGTTAGCCACTGACTTATTTGGACGATACAATCATTACTCTTCACTGTCAGCCGTACGCTTATGGTAGAATTTGGGGCATAAAACCTAACTACACATTTGCTATAATAAAATTCATAGGTAGAGTTAATTCCTTACTTGTCTTGAGAGTGATAATTTTGTGTAGGATGTCCGATATGAGATGGAATATTCTGAAAGGATGAAGCAGTTGAAGGGTGTAGATGAGAACCATCCCCATATTGTGGAATACGGGTGGCAGACATATCCTTCGAAATCCTCCTCTGGGTCCTGTGGCTCGTGTGACACCTGTAATATGAATAGGAATTTGCATAAGAAAATTATATATTATATCGCAGTATTCGAATTTAAAGCATAGAATATATTGTATTTAACTCACTATATGATAATGAAATACTTTAAATGTTCACCACGTTAAGTGGGTTCGTTATTATCACGGCGTGGCATATCCTCAGCTTGTGGGTTTACGAGATGTCTTCCAGTTATGGAGGGTGGTTGTAAGTAACTTGCTGTGTTTAAGCAATATCTGGTTGCAAACGAGGGGTGGTATTGCAGATTTAGCACGAGAAATTGTTAACATCCACGTGTTAGAGATGGCTAGAACATTTAGACCTGATACAGGAGAGGTAACAGCGTAACGAAGAAAACTGCATGAAGGGGTCTGGATATTTTTAATTTGTTTCTTCATTCAAGGTTGTTAGAATAAGCGAGTAAAAAATGCAGCAAACATGGGAGAGATGAGAATTTGGCATGAAATCTGAAGGGAAGTGACCACTTTAGAGACCGCAGAGTGGGCAAGAAGATAATATTGAAATAAACTTTCAACAAATATGGTTATGGATGAGTTATCGACGTAGATTCTGAGGTTGGCTGTTGCGTACAGGGTAACGATCCTTGAAGTTTCGTAAAACACTATCATTTCTTGCATGAGAGACCGCTGGTTTCTCAAGGAAAATGGTAGTTGCATAATTTGTCAAAAGATTTCCTGCGTAAAGTGGAACAGGAAGTACTAACTTGGTCACTGTAGCTTGACACTGGTACTGGGCCCTATTTTGAGACATACGATTTATACCCAATTTCTTTAAGACCCATTTTTATACTCTGCCATCGGCATTTAAATCTTCGTTTCAAGTTTCCAAATTAAAATTTCATTCCTGGTACTCCTGTGTACGCTGTGTTCTACCCATTGTCTGTTGCAATGTTATTATCCCAACACTTTTCGGTGAATATGATGAAATATGACGCTCTTTTTTACACACTTTTATTCATCCTAACTGTATTTCGCCTCTCTGCATACAACATTCTCCCAGAAAACCTAAATCAGCATCTTCTACTGAGAGTATGAGACAAAGTTTCACACCCGTACAAATCAAATTGTGAAGTTATAGACTCATAGTCACCCACTTTCTGTTTGTATAAATAAAGTGTTAATTTTTAGGTTTGTCTTATGATAGGCAGAGTAAAGGATGCTGACCTGAATGGTATCTGGAATTCTGCCTGTTCATACTAGTGTTGATTTGTTTGTTAATATAATTAATATAATTAAATTCGCTTCAGTTTAGTACTTGTTTGTTAACATGCTGACTCAGCATTACAGATTCTGTCAAAAGCCATAAAAATATGTAAAAGGACATAAATACGCAAAAAGCACAAGCAAAATGAGAACGCAGTTGCTGCCCTCAACAGTCTCTTATCATTCCATCAGATTACTTTGCACTCTTGCTTATGAACTTGCTGACTCGGCAACCACAAACATTTTGATTGACAGAACGTCAGTAATACACTAAAACACAAGACACAATAAAAACTAATACAAATGTTGATACATAAGAAGTAAACACAATCGATAAGGTAATAACAGTAATATAAAAGGTAAAGAGATCCCGCTACAGGCCCGGTGAGGCCCAGAGGATGGGTAGAGGCATAGCTCTACTCTACCGTGACCGCGGCACAGAACGGGGTGAGTGGTGAGCAGCACGTCCCGGCCACACTTCACCTCCCGAGAGAGACCCAGTACCCATTTTACAGCAGGCTGGGTGGGACCCAGGGCCGGTCTGGACGGGCGGAAAATCTCGTCCCCACCGGGATTCGATCTCGGACCGTCCAGCCCGTAGCTCAGTCGCTATACCTACTGAGCTACCGGGCCCACAATAATAGAAATATAAGGCCTAATAATAAATAACGTAAAAATATCACGCACACCGACATTTAAATAAGTATTGCGATATTGTAGTAGTTTTTTATTCATGCAGAAAATTCTGAAAAGTTTGAATCGTATAAGAATAATCTTGAAACAGAAACACTTTTAATAAGAATGCCATATTCTTTAATATTGCTCCTTGCAGGTATTCATTTATTCAGTTTTTGACCATACTGTCGCTAGGCAACAGTTTTAATCAAGGTGTTAGTGAATCTGAAAGACGCAACTTGCACATTTTTGTTCAGAAGACTTCTGCGCTTTCAAAGCACCACCATTCCTCCATTTGAAATTGGGACATTTCCCTGAGAATGAGAGTAGCAAATGAGGCGAGCTTAGAAATTATGTAAAGATGGACTGAATTTAATTATTATTCTGCTCATCGGGTTGTTAGTGGAACTTAGCAAAGAGCATTAAACCACCGTGAGATTTGTTTTAAGAAGTTAATAATTTCCATCCTCTTAGTGTTCTGCAGAGGAAACGCCAATGAGAGATTAAATTGTACCAAAAACTTTTCTTTCCGTGAAATGCATAATGAATTATTCCTTTTTTTTCGCTTCAAATTGTTTTACTGTGTGCTCTTTAATTCAACGCAGTTCAGTGTGAACATCTTCATAGATTTTACATTTTACTTCTGCTGTCACGTTCCAAGACTTCCTTCTGAGACCTTTTAGTACCAGCATAATCATTCGCTGTTGCAAGCAACGTATATTTAATCTTTAGTTTATTTTTCTATGTCTTTATACGCAGTCTGTCTCAGATTGTACACTCTCAGTCTCAGTCGAGTTAGTGACCAGACTATGGCCTCGAGAGCGACGGAATATAGGTTTGATTCCCGGCAGAGGCAAGATTTTTTCTTTCCGAATCCAATCCCTTATTCAGTGGATAGCGGGGGGCTGGTTATCAGGCGTAAAAACGGCCCGGGCGTGATTTTAACGACTCATCGTCTGATGCTGAGACGAAGAATGTATGGAGCCGTATTTCGACTCCACGTATGCTTCTTGATGTGGTACCTAATTCGGGACAGACAACTTTACTTTTTATTTTTACCGCTTCTGCTTGTAAATGTGAATGTTAGCGTCAGATTGTACCAATTTTTAGTGATTAAAAAGCGCGAGTGAAGTCTAAAATTCAGGAAGCACCTAGAACAGATAAAACTGGTGCCCACTGAATGCCAGTAAAATGGATTCAAGTCTGCTAGGGCTTTCAAACTTCATACTGCGTTGCGCATCTCAGGTTAAAAATAAATTGAATATCACGATGGTATTTGAAAAAAGATTCTTTCAGATGCACTCGCATTGCGAAAACGACTATTGGCTTCGTCATGAATGTCTGTCCGTCTCTGTGTCTGTCCCTATGTCAGAAAGCTCGGCATAATGAGGATTTGTTTGGATCAAATTTTATATTGTGGATTTTTCAAATTAAAATCTACATACCAAATTGGAGTTTGGTTAATATTTGACGAAAATAACAGATCTTGCGGTGAAGATTTGCGTGCGTTTAGGATGATACTTAAGAATATTATGTCATCACTTTAATAGGAAGGGATTCTAAAAAGAACATCCTTTGAGCACTTAAGCTGTACCAAGTCTTGAGAAGAATATTTGGAACTGAGAAGAAGACGGAGAAATTTGTACAATGCAGAGCTTCTTAAATGTTAACGGACTCACCAATTTTTTTGACACAATGGCATATCTGGGAGCACAAGAACCACTTACTTTCACGTACATAGAGTCAGCATGACACAAGTTATGCGTTTATCATAGTGAAGATCTATTTTATATTTTTATTACAATTTTCAGGAGCCTTGTGTAAGAAATACGCCATAATCCAGCAGTAGGGCCTAATGAAGCGAAAGACCCACCAGCACACTCTTTCTCTTCCACAGCACGTAAGGTTAAAATCATGTTCTAGGACACACTGCTCGTAATTCTATTAGAGAAACCTGTTTGAGATTTCTTTTACTTCTTCTTCCTAAATTTTTCTTTGCCTCTTCTTTCTCGTAACAATATATAGGAGTGGAAGATCAAAGCTGTTTTGGAAATAACTTCTCCCCAGTTTTATTAGAAAAGAGAAAACTAAAAGAAAAATAATTCTTTTTGTTTCTCTCACTTCCTTTTTCAATGGTGCAAGTTTTACCTTCAAAGGAACACAAACTAAGAAATGTCAGAGTGGTAAAGGAAGAGAAAGATTTCTCTCTAATAAAAAATCTTATATCAGAATCTCCTTTAGTTTTAGCTACCTATACGTTTTATTGTTTTGAATGTATTTCTTTTGATCAATTATTGATTACGTTTTTCTTCGTGTTCTTGTCTTCTGTTTGCTCTTATGTCCAGAAAATCTTTTGAAGGTTCTTTCATTTTCCACTTCACAACTTCGATTGATTTACGTAGTTCTGTCTTTCGTTATGTTGAAGGAAGGTTTTAAAGTAATTTCAGAAACGAAAAGAAACATTCAACGGTTATCTCGTCTCTTTAACAAAAAATTTGTTCTGAAGAAATTTAAGTCACACTTTCTTTTCCAAGTTAGTTTCTGCGTAAGAGCTGCGATAATCCTTAAGGAAAGTTCTGAGTTACGAATATAAACACGAAAGTCTTATGCAAGAAGAGAAACACTAAACGAGAATTTTGTACTTCAAGATTTTTCACGAATTCTCTTATTTCATGCAAATGCAGTGTATCAAAACAACAATCTTCAGGCATTTACTCTCTGAAGATTGTTGTTGCAAAAAAGATGACATCTACTTCTTAGTATAAGGATTACTGAAATATTGCCTGTTTTTCAAAGACTGCTACTGGCATATCTCCATTTGTTGTGACGTATAATATGGATTTGAATTGGTGAACATACTATAGTTACTAGTTATGATATATGTGTATATATATAAGTATTTATAAATAAATAAATAAATATATATATGTATATATATATGTATATATATATATATATATATATTAAACAATGTAGAAATATCTGGGCGTATCTAGATGTAGAAATATTTTGTAAAAGTTTTATTGTGACTTCCGCAACATCCGCTCTTGTGGTATGGTAGTGACTTAGAACTGTAAATGCATTGGAGTGTACTAGTTTTCGAGACATCAAAACATCACAAATCTAATACAAGTAAAGGAACACATTGCACCAAGTAGCTTAATGTTGCTCCCCGATTTTGTTTTGTCAACAGCACGTATATAAAGTCATTTAAGATATTTATTTCTATTTAATTTCTTAAAATCCATCCAGTCTCCTTACTTCTGAATCTTTTCGTTAGCATATTTATTAGAAGTTTAAAATCGAGGGAGGTTTTATTTTTCCTGGGATATAATATTATGTTTTGACTGGTGATTTGCTGCCTCAAAACACATATTTATAACTGATATGTTGATATTACGAGACCTTTCGAAAATTACTGTTCTGTAGAATGTATTATTACAGTCAGCATTTTGAAAAAAGCCAGGAACTTACCAAATTTTCAACCAAATAATCAGAACCACTTCCATATTCCGTCTGCCAATAAAAATTTCAGCATGAATCTTCTTTCTACTTTTTAATGTTGCTTCCAAAACTTTCAAACATGCTCAGATGGTTTATTACATACGGTTTTATAATAATGGTTCTGACGAGGAAGTCAAAGTTCTTTTGAAATGACCTCAAAAATAACAAGTGACGGTTATATTGCAGGACTGGGGAACACATTGGAGAATAAGACCAGACTACACTGAAAACATTTCTCCCAATTACAGCAAGTTGCTTATGCATGTTCTTCGAGACGAAAAATAGACGTCTACAAGAGATCTGATCTTTTGAAAGAAGTAGAACAAAGCGCTAAGCGAAAACATTTACGACAGATTTTCAAGTTTGACGTTCATAGGGCCGTGCATCGTAATATAATTCTATAGTAAAACCAACCAGACGCATCAATTTGAGTAACACTCTACATGTTTCGGACGGTCTTTCCGTCCATCATCAGGAGTTAAAGACTGTACGTACTGCAACAGGCTTATGCTTGTTGCAGTATGTACAGTCGTTAGCTCCTGGTGATGGACGGAAGGACCGTCTGAAACATGTAGAATGTTACTTCAATACAATAAATTTGAGACACTGATGCATCTGGTTGGTTACACTATAGAAAGAGATTTTAAAGTGTTACCTGCATGGCAGAACGAGAGGAAAGAGAAACAAACGCAGTTGCAAGATTGGTGTCGGTATTCATAGTTTCATATGAGAATAAGACAAAAATGAATTATTTTATGTACTTAAATTTTACCGAGAATATTACGCAAGGAAGTTAGGAAATGGCTAAAGCTGCCTATTTTCTGTGGGTAACATCTCATGCATCTGGTGGTGATGATTTGTATAGCTGTGAAGACTTAGGTAATAAAATCATATGTGGGCTGCTACTGACATACAGCAAACGATTCTAGGCGGAGGAAGGGCTGTGTGTGTCAGACGTGCTCAATTTCCAGGTACACTGACTCTTCATTTTATGAACATTAAGTTAAGAAATTTTGGCTGTGATGTATTTTAACCAGACAGCAGACTGCGTACTCTGTGACGTAGCACAGATACTACAAGGCCTTCTTTGGGTACTAAATTATGTGATTTCACAATACTCGCGTAGATGTAATTTTACCGATGCTCACAAGAAGGCACGGCCTCCCTGTGACGATTTTCATGAAATTCGCCAGTGTTGCACAGCACTGTGAGTGGCTGCTGTTGTGTACTAAATTTTACCGAAACTGGACAATAAACTTGCAAACTACGGGTAGAAATACATTTAATTTAATAAGTGAAATATGGCATCATTGCCCTGATTTTCACGAAACTCACCATCACCCAAAAGAATGATTTTATACTCGTCCTTCTGTGTGCAAGTACGAAATAAACTGCAGTAGGCAGCAACATTCATTCTATGAAAATAAGTAGGCGTAAAGCGTGACTTTTGCTGCACCAATTTTCACACAATTTATTATCACTCATTGTCAGAACATGGAGACACTCTACATGGAATTTCACCCAAATCACTCAATAAATAGGGAAAATAGGACGTAAATTCATTTACGCCCTCACGTAGAGTGTCACTGAACCGATTTTCACGAAACTCTCCCTCGCTCGACAATTGTGTAAAGAACTCATGCCGAATTTTTTGAGAACCCAGAAAACGGCGTTGTCTCTGATACTAAGTCAGAGTTTGACAGACGGGCGGACGAACGGACGGAAGGACAGGTCCTCCATGTGACATGTTATCTTATGCCTCCTAAGAAAGTCTAAAATGAACATTCCTTTTTTGACGTGTAGTGAATTTACACTGGAATGAACCTGCCTCAACTGGTAAGTACGGGTAACAATTACAAACATATCTTCGTAGAAGAAATAATATTGAGGCTAATATGAAATAATAATAATAATAATAATAATAATGATAGATATACTCTTCTTCCATCTGAAGCTGGCCTTATTGGCCCTCTATAGGTAGAAATTTATCATTACTTGGTAACATGTCACATAACAAGGAAAGTGCTACAGTCTGAAACTTTAAGCCTGAATGCTGATAAGCACCATTGTTTCAAGACGATAATTACAAAGGAAAAAACCAGAGATTAGAATTGTAATAATAATAATAATAATAATAATAATAAACACACCTAGCAACTTTCGAATATATTGTAGGTCTGCTTGGCACCTCGCGCTAGTCTTTCGAAATTCGGACATTTTTATATTTAGTGTTGTTTTTTGAAGAGATTTGTTCAGAGTAGATTGAACTGAAATAAGGAACACGTCGCAGCACTGCAATATAGCGTAGCCTCTTGACGTTATCATTCCCCGGTTTGTGAAACTTACCGCGTAATCGAATAGATTTCTTTCTATATATACTTGTCCTATTTTAAGATGATTTTTTATGCAGTTGTGTGTAGATACAGAGAAATTTAATGACAAAGGTGGAATTGTACACAAGTCTAAATTAACCGTTCTTCCGCATGTTAAACAATAATATTCTGTCTTCAGCTCTACCTCCATTATATATATATATATATATCTCCAGCTTACTTTCCAAAACATTTTTAGGGCTGTGACAGAGAGCATATTTCTTTTCTTGCGGTCTGTCTGTCTCACTCATATCATCGTTATAACGGCAAAGATACAATTTATATGGAAATTACGTCAGTGAAGGTAGGCAGTAGCTACTCTCTGGAGCTCAGTAACGGCTGAATGACTCAACTCATTCAGAATTCATCTGTTTATTTATTCTATCATGATTAAGCCATAGGGATTTAACACAACACTTTTGTTATTCATAGAGGTTTCTAAACTTCAACGTTATAACTAGTTCTTTTATTTTTTATTGTAGTATGATAAAGGAAAATAAATTCAGGTTCACCTGGTAACCAATTACGAGACTGGATAAATAACATTTTAACCGAACGTCTTTATGTGTAATTTATATTGTACTGCAGGCATGCCACTAAGTTTTATGACAGTTCGTACTGAATGCTCTGAAGGGAGGTTAATAGTTGTCCCTAGTAAATTACCGTTTATGTATTTAGTTCGAAAAGGTGTGCATAATTTCTGTCGACTAGGAAACGTTTTATCAGTGCGCTTATTTAGTTTACTCTTGACTCCACTCAGCGAATGCCTTTAGAAGGTGATGTCTTATCAGCTGATCAAGAAATTAACCTTTCTTTGTAAGATCCTATTTTCATTACAGACTTCTAAGGAATCTACGGAGGACTTGTTTGACGCTGGGACGCACGTTGGCTTTTAACGTGAGGAATTGTTAGCTCCTTACCTAACCTTATATTGGAGGATCACTTCTTGTCGGCTGTTCACACAATAATTCTCAATATCCGGGACTGTCTCCGTCGTTATGTCGTGTTGACCAAGAGTCACTGGATGTGCGTGTGACCATCTGAACTTTTCGGTCAAACAACCAATGTTTTGATACAAAGTACTGAAACTAGTTCACTGTCAATGTAGAAACATTTTTAATACCTTCTGATTAATGTTTGTGTACGGTATACGATTTATCAAACTTGTGAATTTGGTTGAAATTTGTGCGAATGTAAATTAAATTTTAATTTATGACTGACATTTCTGAATTATCGGATATGGACTTTCGTAACTTAATTGTGCCATCCCAGCAGGATGAATTTATCTAGCCGTCGTCTGTGAAGCTGCCAACACGGTTTAGGCTCCGTAATCTGTCCCGCTGCAGAATGAATAATTCCTTTACCCACAAAACACAACTCAGAAAAACGCAGACATAATTGGCATGTATGAGGCGGGATTCATTAACACGATTCCTGTGTTCGAACGGGTCTATTGTTTTCATTTAATGCACTTAAATTTGAGAAATGCCTTTATTCATAACAGCTGCGTTTATATTCTTAGATGTTTATGTTATTTTGCACAAGACGTAATAAGAACTGTGACTGCATCACTTCAAATACCTCCAATATTTTATTTCGGACTGGTACAGTATTACGAATGAAATAGTTCAGATAGTGCCAGTCTTCATGTACACGCTTAAAATGTTCCGAAAGATATTGAAAATTTCTCTAAAACATTACAATTCATCACTTCAAAGAAGCGCAGTAGTTATAACAATATTCTTTCACATTACTGCACTAAAATGCTGCCCAGAACTATTCCAATGGGTAAAAGCTCTACCAAGAGTGTGAAAGTTGGTCATGAAGCGGCCTGTATTATACAAAACACGAATTTTCATTTTAAAGTTTACAGAAGACTGCCACCGAAGTCTGTCATGAGCTAGCTGAATTCAGTCCATATTATTACAACAACTTATTTTTAACATTTGTTTTAATTTAAGCTCAATGTATATCAAGAACTCCGAAGTACATTCTGCTCTTCGGAGTTTTCCGCTAAGTTTTGGTATACATTTCTCATCTGATCCATGCGTCATAAATGTCCCACCTATTTCATGCCTTTCAGTTTAATAATTCATAATATTTCACGAAAAGTGTACATTACGAATTTTTTCGTGGGAACTTTTCTCCATCCTGAATTTATTGTCCCATAGATGCCAATGTCTGCCTTTGTTAGGTGCAATTTTTCATCCGTTCTTAAACATCTTTGCTTATAGAGTGAGACCATACTATGTACCCATAGAAAGAACGAAAAAGTTTGCAGGTTTCCCTTATGTTAAACTTTTAACTCCTTCACAGAAGATGGGGACATAAAAACAGGGGATATATTCTCAAACTGACTGTACCTGTCAAGTAACATGAGGTGAAACCTCCTAAAGGTCCTTGTGTATTTTAATTATGGACCACGTTTTGTGATAGGAAGGTGGGAGTTTGCAGATATGAAATTGGATTTTTAATCCGCAAGTGTAATGTAGTTTTAATTACTTAGAGCCGAGTGCTGTGATTTAATTTAATTACGATTAGCAATAACGCAGAACGCGAGTCTCGTTACGTTATTAACAGGATTAACACGATCCGTGACCGGAGGTGCTGTTTCGATTAACCATCTTAATAGGATTGCCTGCCAAGAGCGGCCCTTAAAGGAGAACACCATCTTTTGAGGAACTTGCCTCGTCTTGCGCATATATAGTTTGTGAATCTGTACCAAAACATCTTTGAATTTATAATCTGAAGCTATCACGGAAAATGAATGAACTATGCATCTGTCGAGGCTAACACCCGTGTTAAATGGCTGAAAGGAGAATAAACTGACATTTCGAGAAATATAACACGGACACAGAAGGTTCTCAAAATCACCTGACGCAATCCGTATACTAGAGAATTTTATCGTATCTTTCAGTCCGTATTTGTTTCTCATGTCCCGCCATGTGACACATGTCCCGCCCATCTGATAGCCTAATCCGAATAATTTTTCAGCAACTAGTAGAAAACACAAAACTAGTACCAAACACAAAACACCCACTATGTCGTTTTCTCCATCCTCCTAGGGCTTTCTTCCTTTCAGGACCAAATTCTTGTTTTCAGCATTGAGCTGTTTCCTTAAATTTTGTTTATATAAAATTTGACAACAATAGAAGAAAATATGCGTTAATAATATATGCCAATAATTGTCCAAAAAGTTGCAACTATATGCAGTTTATTTACATCTGTAAACCGCTCTACATATTTCGGGTGGTATCTCCACCCATCATCAGAAGCTCATGTCACTGTACCCACAGTATCTGGCACTAGTAAAACCGTCACTGCAACCTGTCGTGAACGTGACTGGACGTCCAGTCACGTTCACGACAGGTTCCATTTACGGTTTTACTAATGCTAGATGCTGTGGGTACAGTGACATGAGTTCCTGATACGGGGTTGAGATAACACCCGAAACATGTAGAGCGGTTTACAGATATAAATAAATTGTGTATAGTTGCACCTTGTTGGACAATTACTGGCATATATCTCACGATGCACGGACCCTCGAATGTAAAATTCAGGTGTTAAACTTATAATAAGCATTTTGGGTTTCACTGCGGTCAAGATTTACATTGTAATCTGAAGGCAACATATGAAAGATAACGAACTGAACAGGAGTAAGCATGCTCCGTGTATAATCAGTTTAGTTTCTTCATTATGAAATTCTAACTTGTTACCGTCTTTCCAAAATACTTTGTCGCTGTATCAATGTATATGGATCCAAGTGTTTCAGGATGGGGTGTAGTGGTGGACTGTTACGAGCATGGCAGTGGATCTTTGCGATCAGTAAAAAGCGGAAAAATTGTTTTCTAGATTGTAAAGCAGGATGTTGGATTTGTTTTGACATGTTTGGTTTTGCATATAATTATTATAAGTAACTGCAGAACAAGCCTAGCTTTACACCTGTCATTCTACACATAGGTGCGGTATTGGGCTTGTAGTGTGTTTTGCAAAAACAGTAGGCCTACACGCATATAAACAACTTTTAAATAAATAGATTTACTTTACATACAACAAATTTTATGAGCATAAAAATAAATTAATAGATTATAATAATGTTTTTCTGCAAAATGAAATTTATATTCTTGTGTACTTCGTCATTGTAAGTACGTTCGATATATACAGGGCTATTCGAAGTGATTGTCGGGGTTTTAACAACTTGTCATACACAATACACTTGATATAGGAGTATATGTTTTTTTTTATTTAATAGAACAACACTCCGATTTTTTGTTACATACCTTACAGGTGCTCTATATGTGCACCCTTTATGATTCTACAAACATAAACACGATAATCGAATTCGTTCCAAACTGTCTGTAGCATGTCAGCGGTGATGGTTTCAATGGCTGTTCTGATTCGTACCTTCAGTTCCAGGATACTTGCGGGAAGAGGAGGAACATAAACCTGATCCTTGACGTAACCCTATAGAAAAAAAATCACATTGGGTTGCATCTGGAGAACGAGGTGGCAATTGTTAAAACCCCGACAATCAATTCGAATAATCCTGTATAAGTGTGTGTGTGTATATATATATATATATTAAATGTAACGCAATAACTTGCTTTCTTTTAAATTCTTTTTCTCCGTTTAGTGTCTTGTTTAGTTGTCATATTTACCACATTTGTGGTGGACGTGAAAATTTAAAAACTATTACAAAGAACGCAGGAGGAATGTAACATCCTGCATTCAATTTAAACGAAGAAAGTTTAACTGGATTGCTCACATCATGGGTAGAAACTGCTTTCTAATACATGTTATTGAAGGAAAAGTTGAAGAGACGGAAAGACGAGAAGGAAGACCTAAGCAGCTCCTGGAGGACGTTAGGGAAGGAAGATACTGTGAATTGAAAGAGGAAACACTAGATTACGCTGGCTTTTAACTGTCTGGAATGGGCTGTGAATGTCTCAAAAGACAGACAGCGACGATGATGATGTGTTGGAAATCTTGTCATCTTGTGTAAAGGGTAAAGGGGAAGAGTGACGACATCTTTCTCTGAGTTACTGTTTTAAACAGTAGAGAAAGAAACTAAGAAATTATCGCGAAAGGTTACTTGACAGATCTCACAGTTGAAGAACTGGTTTTATATCAACTGCGGGCCCGCTGATTGATGGGTTGAACAGCGCTTTCTGTTACGCGACAGCACTAGGGAAAGAGGTCCGGAAGGTTAGGAATTGGAACGTGCTGCAGGGAATCGACTTGCAGCCAGCACTTGCTCAAAGTATCGGGTTGAGGGGTGGGTGAGGAAACAGAACGTCATGGATTTGCTTCCGACTGCCGAAAGAATGGAATGCTGCGGAAGTAGAGGGTTTGGGAACTCGCTACCGTGTGAAGTGTAGAGAGTTTGAGTGCAGTATTTGCGGTCAGCGTGGGCTTTTAAAACTTACATTCTTAAATCGAACTTAAATGTCATTCTTAGCATTATTTCGGGTGATAAATGTTACGGGATCAGATGTCATGTAGCACGCATGGGGAAAATGAGACTTATGAATGTTTGGGTCTAAAAGAATGGAGTTTTCTGTTCGGGAGACCTACACATAGAGAGGAAGACATTCGTAAAAGGAAGAATAAGGTAATAAAATATGAGGTCGTAATCTGGGTCGATTTTGAGTGAGAATAGCATTCGTTGTCAGGCTGTTGTTAATGTAGTAACGTACCGAGCTCCATAAAAGGAAAGAAATTCCTTGACTAGTTGCGTCATTATAAGCTTCTCAAGCAAGACTCTGCTACATTTTTTAAAAAAATTGAAGGTGGCTGCTTCCCTGGGAGGAAGCTTCCCTCTGAAGAGTCACTAATAAAGTTAATGAAACACGTAGGCCTATTACCCTCTGCTAGTAAATTTGTTAGCGAAGAAACGTGTCTTTTACTATGATAGCGGCCAAAATAAGAGCATGTCATTAAAGTAAATCAGAATAGTAAATGTGTGGATATGACTAAAATACTTAGCATGCAAAGCTTACACCGAATTGGCAAGTAAGATGGAAATAAAACATGGAAAAAATATCATTAGTGAAAAATTGATAGTGAATTTTGGAGTGGAAATTGCGAAATATTTGTTGTTGGAAACCTGGTCATTAATGGTTACACCTCCCTTAGTGTTAGAAATATCACTCGAATGATAAACGTCAGCCATTATAGTTTTATTGAGCAGCTAATAGATACTGAGCCTGTTAATTTCATAGAGTTCGTGGAACTTGAAGGTATGTGGTAGTGTTCACAAGAACCCAGCCCTAGGTCATCTACCGAATCAGTGGAATCTAGTCTGTATTTTTACCTTCTACTTCTTTAGATCCATTTTAATATTATCTCCCTGTCTTTGTCTAGACAAACCGAGTCATATATTTTCTTTAGCTCTGTCTGTCAAAATTATATTGGCGTTTCGTATCTCCTACATTTAAGCTACAGCACTGAAACCTGGGTGTAAATATTCTGTAACGCAAGAAAATATGCCACAAATTTTGTGCTACATAAGAAAGTGACATTATATACCTTGCTGTACTCTCCTGACCAGATTCATGCACCAACTAGAAATACATTGATGGGCAATTTTAACTTTTATGTGCCCATAAAGTAAGTAAAACTACGTCATTTACCAGGGGACGTTAGAAATTGCAGGGCAAGCAAGGGAGAAAGGACGTCACTATATAGTCTAACTGTTAATCCCAAGTTTGTTACTCTGATTCTTTAATATTTAATAATTCCTGTTGTAGAGACGCCTCTTGGGAGGATAACATTAAAATGAATTCTAAACAAAAGTGTTACGATTTCGCTGGTTGGCTTCGAGCAGATTGGAGTAAGGTATAACGGCTGGTTCATGTGAAGAACGCGACATGACTTTGGGTTCCATGAAGGGAGGAGAACCTTTAGAGACCGCATCTTCTGCGGTGAACTAGTGTCAAGATATTCTGGCAGCACCGTAGCCTGGAGGTCGTACACCTTGACAGAGGACGTTGTGCACGTTTTGAAGTAATGGCAAAATCGTTAAGACGAGGTGTGCGTTCCGTTGTTATAGATCACTGGAGGACGATTTCAGCTATCTGGAATAATGGCGCTCTGAGGGGAGCTTGCGGTAGTCGCCACAGCATCCTCAAACAATGCGCACCGGAATTCTTCTCTACCATGGAACAAGGGAAAAAAGAAAAGAGTTCTGAAAGAATACAGAGTGGAGCTTTCTTTTGGCGAGGGGAAGGAGCAGGCTTGTGAGGGTGATGTGAGGTGAAGTTTAATGCATAATGAGTTGCATGCCGTAACAGTACACCAAACAGGGTGGAATGTAAAGGAATAGGAAGAATTTTACATTTTTCACTCTGTGCATTGTGATGTAATTGTTACAAAGGATACGAACAAAATGCACACGCTTAAATGAAGAATAAAAACCAACTAGATGCTAATTATTGTTTTATGATTCTTTGATGATGGGCATAGCAGTGTACGAAACATGTTGAGCCTATCATACGTATAATAAAACAATAAGTAACATCTAGTTGGTTCTTATTCTTCAGTTATCACAACGATGCACGGTTCAATACACATCAAATTTGCACACACTTGCTCGAAGAAATTCAATGTGCGATTCAACATCCACAGTGAGCCACTGAGAAACTGTAGAAATGTTCGGAATTAGTTTTGTTTCGCTCATCATTAAGTGATGTTACATATGTCGGGACTAGAAGCGGATTAACTATGCGGCACATGTGGTTGCTATACCAATGTCTGTTTTTAAACAGCAAAATTTCCACCTCGAATACAGTTTTCCTACGAACATTGTCATCCTAGCTTTCGTCGACAATCTTACTTGTGAATATAATTTTCTTTACATGTTTTTGTGATGGCTAGTAGCTTTCGTCACTTCCTTGTCTCTACTTCTCAACTGACTGTACGGCGGCAGACTTGCTGGTCCTGTCTTTACGAGGATACCTCCTTGAGTACTGCTCACAGTTAACCTAAAGGACATGTATGAAATTAGAGAAATACTAAACATTTGCTTATCTTAGGTCGTAAAGACGTTGTAGACATTTCATAAAGTAATATTTATTCAGTATTTAAAATTAGAAGAGATTAAAATTTCGTAATATATATGTGATTTTCAAGAAAGATGTCTCAGTGACTACACGAATTTACTAACTCCATGGAGCAGAGTCCCTCCTGAGAAGCTGACAGGTCCTGAGTCAGTAAAGAAGTTCGTATTTGTCGGAACCCAGAGACTGATCCCCACGCTCACAAGGGTTCGCCAATTATCCCTATTATAAGAGAGGTGGACCCAGTCCACGCAATTCCGTCCTATTTTTAACATCAGTTTTAATATTATCCGGGGACCGCGGTGGCACAGTGGTTAAGGTGCTATGCTACAAATCGGAAGGTCGCTGGTTCGATCCCAGCTGATATCATTGGAAATTTTCATTGACATAAAATCCTTCCGATCTCACTATGGCCCTGGGGTCGACTCAACCTCTAACAGAAATGAGTACCAGGAGCATTTCCTGGGGTAAAGGAGGCCGGTTCGTAAGGCTGACAACCTTACCACCATCCTGTGCCGTTGTCACGAAATCTGGGAACCTTAACTTCCTCGAGCCCTCTGGGCCACTCAAGGCCTGTAACGGGACCGATTTACCTTTTTAATATTATCCTTACACATGGGCTTACGTCTTCCCTTTAGCACTCTCCATAAAAACTCTGAATGCATTTCCGTTCTCTCCCATCCCCGTCACATGCCCAAACATCCTATTTGCGAAAAAAAAAATGTTTACAATAATAATTTTCACTTCAGTAGACTTGAAAGTTCTGTTCTTGCTATGGACATATTGTTGTCAGTCGTATTATGTGCGGTAATCATAGTAACTTCTTTCTACAACTGTTAACTGTAATAATCTTTCCGAGATAGTGTTGGATAGAATGTCTATAAATTTTTGGGTTGAAAATTTCCCAGTACAGATTAGATTCGCGGACTCCAGTTTCGGTGACGTTGACCTATAGAATCTATCTTGGCGTAGATGAAAGACGAGAGAGACTGGATGACTGTATAAAACAAAGAAGGATTGAAAGAAGGAGATATTGAGAATACTTGCAAAAAACGCTGAAATAAAAAAAATTATGCAAACGAATTCAGACACATTCAAAACAGTTAGCTGCGTCCAGTGTCAGGAAAACGGTAGGCGGAACTGTGTGAAGGGAAGAAAAGGAGAGAAAGTTCAGGTGGATTTGTGGGATTTATCTCCTAGCAGTATCGGTTCTAACATCCGATAAGATTACACTAGCACACCCTCCACCCTGATGACTTGCATCGAGGGATGTAGAGACGATAGTCAGAGGATGAAAAAATAAACCGTTTCAACCCTTCTCCTTTAATCGCCATTCCGAATGGTTTCAACATTTGAAAGGATGAAGAAAAAACACAGTGAGTTGTCGAAAACACTTGACTTAGACGACGGAATTAATGGTTCTTCTGAATTATTTGATAGCTACAATGAGTGCAATAAGAAGTTCTACAGTCCTAATGGAGTCATTAGTTTGTCTCCTGTACTTGTGGTTTATAAGAAAATCTAATATAGCGACATTCGGTAGGTAGTAGATATTTGCAGGCAATTGGTAGGATATATCATTTGTGTAATTGCAGCTCTCCGTTGCCTTAGTACCTCTGAAAAGAATGACGACAATAAAATTCTATCAAAATAAAAGGACAGAATAATTTAAAGATGTCTGCAGTCCGAATATTGGAGCCTCTGTATCAGTATAAACCTCAGGGTAGGATAAGTTAATGACCGCCTGTAAGAAAGGATGGCTGGAACAATTTTGAGTACTTGTTGAAGGAGTGAGACGAAAGCTGAATCCTCTACGGTGATCGTGATGATAATGGCGATGATAATGGTTGATTTAAAGGCTACAAAGATTTAATTCAAATTGGACAGAATTACAGAGAAGCAGGAACTTATTCAAACTAGGATAAGATGCTGTTTCCCTCGCACTGAGTGTCAGTACCACGGACAAAGAATTGCATTTCTGTTGGATTACCTTACATTAATGATTTAGTGTTACATACGTGACAGTTACTCAACAGTACGTGAAATTTATTTGTGTAGCTAAGATGGTCCACAATTATAATGTTTCATGTTAAAAATTCCGCTTTATACAAAAGTAACATCTGATTACTTACGTGCAAAGAAAAGTAAACCACAGACAAGTGCAGAATCTATATTCAATATCTGGTTATTACATTTATTTATTCTAGCGCCAAGAAACAAAAGTATTTGCAACAGTGGCCAAATACTGTTGCGGTTACTAAGTTCAGCATACTTTAACTAAAAGCAGTTTTATGTGCGTGGGTTCCTTCCCAAAATTACACCTAACACTATGCTAGCATTCTTGAGAAGCCTAAAGCTTGGGGCAATTACGTTTTGAAGTATCCATCTGCAGAGTAAAATATGTAATATTACTTCTTATTTTACACAGGCGTGAAACTTGATCTCGTATTTAAAAGAAAAACACAGTTTAAGGTCGGTACACCTTATATAATGAAGTGTTTTATAAACGGAGAGTGCTGAAGCATCTGAGAGGGGTAATAAGAAGAGGATGCAGAAAATGGCACAGTGAGAAACTCCGTAATTCGCAATATTATTAGGGTGGACGAATAAAGGACGATGAAATGCGTCGTATATGTAGTAAGGATAGAGACACAAGAAATACTTGCCAACTATTAATCGGGAATGTTGAAGGGCACAAACTACCACAAACATAAACAGGGGACGATATTAGACTGGATTAAGGAAATATATTGAAAAGTGTAGTCAGCTGGTTCCGGTTAATTCCGGAGGCACTGTCTTGGGACTTTCAATTTACACTGTAGGTGGGGAATTTATTGCCCGGCTGAGTTAGTATCTCAGCTATAACTATTGTATTCCATGTGTTTGGGAACGTATTGCCTGCAGAAGCTTCAGGGTAGAACATACAGGTGGTATATTACCGCGGAATATCGGTCAATTTCTACCATGGTGCAGCCGTCACATCTCAAAACAAGGTAAACTTCATTGGTTTTGTTGGTAATCGTTGAACGTAAACTTTTGTGCTTGAAGCAAAGGAACTTGAAAACCATTCTTTCAATATCAGTGTAACTTACGTAAGAGGTGAAGACTCCATAACATTCCTGCATTAGAAAAACGACATATTTTGAAGCATACAGCAAATTAAATGTACACTTATTAATTCATAGAAGAGTTTTTTCCTTGTTCCATCGTTTCCCATGTTTGAATCAGGATCTTAATTAAGAAAAAGCAGGTGTAACAGATAAGACGTCACCACCAGTTCTTCTATCGCTTATCATCCGCTGCGTCTTGTGTTTTCAGTTGTGTTTCGATCTCTGCTCGTAATAGGACAGCCATATTTCACAGCGTCGTCTTTCAAATGTATAATACAACACGCGAATGCTGTAGCAGGTTACAAGAATTGTTATCGATTCTTCAAAACTTATTCCATTCTTTTCTTACCACTAAGTTTGGCCTTATCATCATTGTTACAACTTTTCGGAGGAATGGAAGAGTGAAGAGAAGTAGATAAATTGTGATGAACATGAGTGGATCATTTCAGTATTTTTATGCAGTTTTCGGGGCCAGATTGTGTACGTCATTTCAGTATCTGTTATACATGTTTCCGGTCCAGAAGATGTTTGTCATTTCAGTATCTGTTATACAGGTTTCAGGTCCAGATGGTATTGTCATTTCAGTATTTGTTATACAGGTTTCAGGTCCAGATGGTATTTGTCATTTCAGTATTTGTTACACAATTTTCAGGACCAGATTGTTTATGTAATTTCAATATATGTTATACAGGTTTCCGGTCTAGATGGTGTTCGTCATTTCAGTATATATTATACAGGTTTCAGGTTCAGATGGTGTTTGTCATTTCAGTATATATTATACAGGTTTCAGGTTCAGATGCTGTGTGTCATTTCAGTATCTGTTATACGGTTTTCAGGTCCAGATGGTTTATGTATTTTATTTTATTTACAGTGTGAGGCAGATGATAATGAATAAGTAGGACTGTTGCCGCTGAGGTTCAGCACGTTTATTCTTGTTGCTTTACTTCTGCCCCGAATATTCTGTATAGGCATTTTGATGGCAGATATAAATTTTTGTATTTTAGGCGTGTATACGATAACATTGGCTACATTTCTGGCGCATATTTATTACATCTTCCTGTCTGAAGTCACTCGTAATATTTAGCCCTTCATTCAAGTAGCAAATTTTTTGTTGTGTAAAAAACTCTTGAATGAACGTACTTGTTTTGATCCTCATATGAATATGTTGTGTTTGAATAAAATTAACGTTAAAAAGTACGTAGAGCAGCTTTATCAAAACTGTATAAAATCACTCAATCCTTCAGTAAATTTCGGTTCCATTTCTTTATTTGTGTGTACGTGCTAACGACATTATACCGACCAATTAAAAAATCAGTATTGATAAAAATCTACAAAGGTCTGCAGAAAACAGAAGAAATACGAGAAAAAGACACAGAAGGAAACAAAGTAAAGCAGTTTAATTAATTATTAAAACCCTGTTAAAGCGTATAACGTAGTTCTGATGCAAAATGCCATTCACAGACAAGCTAAATCGCTTGCAGTAACACCTCGAACTATAATATTAAAACGTAACGATTTTTAAATTTATAAAGTAAGTAGTTTGTGTTTCTGTACCGCACAAAATTGTTTGAGATTGTTTATGCATTGAAATATGACAATACATTATATATAATATTATTTTTCTGAAAAGATTTCGATAAGGTAGGTAGTTAAATTCCTCCCTTCTCCTACTCTTATAACCACCACTACTGATATTACTCCTGCTGCTGCTGCTGCTGCCGCTGCTACCACTACTACTACTACTACTACTACTACTACTACTACTACTACTACTACTACTACT
>Ga0123357_10001781_pt1 | contig 23327 bp, 14 predicted proteins | sample TergutEmb28metaG_FD_89873 | JGI IMG/M metagenome (GOLD analysis project Ga0123357, IMG submission 89873) | Embiratermes neotenicus P4 segment gut microbial communities from Petit-Saut dam, French Guiana - Emb289 P4 | ecosystem: Host-associated > Arthropoda: Insects > Digestive system > Gut ... | reverse complement strand
TTGGATTCACGGAGTAATACCGGCAGACAAAGTCAACCATCTGTGACCACGCGTTATTCCTTTGTTTCACGGAACACTTCCTACAGGCATATTCACGTAGTAGGCTGTGCATTCAATAACTCAATCTCCTAGCCACAAGCAGTTGCTTGTAGAAACGACATGGGAGACCTTCGAAGAGACTATTAGATGGGACCGAAGCAGGTCTATCAAGGCCTTACTCGTGACGGATGATGCTGATTACTAAATAACAAGATTTGGTCCTTAACTCTACTAGACATTCCGTGAGCTATACCCCTTGGCTATGTGCACTTGCGATTGCAATAACAACGGGAAAGAAAGAAACATAACGCACAAGTGTCCGTACAATGAACCCCTGTCGCATGGCTCTTTTCTTTGCAAAGGTCACGTAACCAAACTACATATAACTCAGAGCCACGCGCTGCGGCCGAAAGACACTATAAAGAATTATTTCATTTGTATTTGTCCTCATCTGGACAATCATTGAAACTATTTTTGTAGAGAAAGTGTAATGGACTTTTTAAATATTAAATCCATAGAGAATGTTGCCTGTAACTTTGCATTTTAACAAAAATTAATAATACTGGTTGCATAAAGGACTACATATTCTGTTGTACAAATTTATTACAATACTATTGACCCAACGATTATCTGTTTAAACAGTAATAACATGTACACTAAAGTTTTAAGTACTGTGTGACAATATTTAGTGCATTAGTGTTTAACAAGTCATTTAACCTACGGACATAACTATTTCGTAACATTAGTAATTTCCACCAACATTAATTCTTCTCCGTGAATTTGGTCCAGCCGGGCCGAAACATATGGGAGTATGGAATAAATTACTTTGTTCTCGGATTATTTTACCATGTGCAACTGTTATGATTCCAAAGATTATACATTACAAATTACAAACAACAAATTACAGAACGATGACATTTAATTCGCAGCACCTGCGCGATTCAGATATGGATTATAATCATACGCAAAGTTTCACTGCAGCCAACATCTCATCGTACCAAATAAAATTACCTATGGAAGACTCTGTCATATTCCATACTTTAAACATGAAGTAGCGCTAGTGTCGCTCCAACATCACAACTTCATTTGCTGAAGTGTGTTCAATAGTGAAGTAATATTCACGTCAAATTTCCACACAGTCCGTCAAGGGGGTGTCGAATAAAACACGCTTACTTAGAAATTCCCTCCACCTAAAATGAATTCATGCGCGCCTTGCAGATAATGTTATAAGGATGTCGCAGGTAATAATTGCTTATTTAGTCAAGAAACCCCAGTTTATTGACCGTGAATTCAGGTGCTCAGCTCAGCTCGCCATTGTTCCCTATAATGGGCGAAATGAAGCCAGTCCACAACCTCCCACTGTTTCTCTTTAAGAACCGCTTACTAATATGACAGGCCAAATTTCACACCTATCTAAAATAAGGAGCAAAGTTATGGTTTAGCATATTTTAATTTTTTGTATTTCCAAATACTAAATGGGAAGACAGTCACTTTAACTGTGCCGTCCCGTTGCGCTCAATCATATCTACTGGAATTTTAACACAAAATTCTCGGTGGTTTGTCATGCTTGTATATTTGTGAATGCGTAAGATTATTAACTGGTTGGTAGCAAGTAATCCCCGAATTTAATGTATTATTTCGCGTTCCTTTCTAAAATGACAAATTGAATCAGATTAGGTGTTAATCTACAAGGATGCCGAAACAAGTGTGGGTGTAGGTATTGATCTAGTACTGGCCTGACCCATTCTTGGGGTTGTGGGTAAACAGCTACGGTATTGATTTACACTCTTGCTAAGTTCTTCTCAAGCCCTGTTGGGAGCCCAGCGAGCGGCAGTAACAATGGTTGGGATGGACAGGATGGTTAGTGAAGAGGATGGTTACGTAGGACAGCACATTCCAATGGCAACGCCGGGAATCCGTCCTAGGGTAGACCCTGAAGCTTTAGGAGAGGTGGACCCGGAAAAGTACCCGCAACCGAAAGAATCCACCCACAAGATTCGCGGTCGCTCTGACATTATCGAGTTTCTATGTGGAGCTGTGGATCCCGAACTGCTGACAGTCAAGACATTTTACTTTTTCTTCTACTCTGCATTTGGCTCATTATTCCCGTTGATGGGGGTCTACTTCAAGCAGATGGGCATAAACCCTAGTCAGTGTGGTTTGCTGATAGGGTCCCGGCCTTTTATCGAATTTTTGTCTGCACCTTTCTGGGGCAGCCTTGCTGATAGGTGAGTAAAATGCAGTTTTATTTATAATCCGTGTTCATACGCGAAGAAAACAAGTGACGTGAGTAAAGACACACGAATTAAAAGGCGCCAGTGACTTAAATAACGGAATTTATAAGTAGCGCCATCTTTCATGTTGATTCCCTCTAGTAAATTGCATTTCTATGGCTTTATATGTGTAAATCAGTCAACAATGACCCCTCATATAACACTGTTTTCAGCAATGTAACAGATATTACACATTTTAATGTCATTGCCAATTTAAAATTGCTAAATATGGCCTTTGTCCATCTTCGTTCCTCGAAACGCAATTGAATACATATTTCATACAAGTTACAAACTTTTCCGGGGTATTATAATTATTTAAGAACGGAGTGACAAAATATGGCCTCATAATATTTAAAATCGAGAGAGATGTCAAACAACACACACAATGGGGAAACGTGGGAAGACACCAACGTCGTATTCGCGTGTATCCAACACCACGGCCCCCCCCCCCCGGGGGCCACATTATTAGCATTTATTTTACAAATTTGTGAGCATTCACTCACACTTTTACACCCAACGCAATCGCGCGAAGTTAACCATATTAGCAGCACAGCGCCGGCCTCAACAATTGCAATTAAAAGAAATCTACTTCCTATCACACTGACGGCAAACATATTAACAGGAATTAAAGGGACATGCGCATTTCTAATCAAAGATATTCACAACAGTTTGGTTTCGATTTTCGCGAAAATCGGTCCAGTGAAAGGCATACGTTCCTTACGGACGTAAATCATTTTATATCCGTACTTTCAACATTTATTTAGGATACTGGTAAAACTCGGAATAAGACACCTGCCAAAAATGCTGCAAAGCACTTGCGCGTTTCGTGGAAACCAGCGCTGAGAACGGCGTGGTTTTCGTACAGATGTAAATAAAATTAACGAGTGTACTGTAGGTTACAATCTAAACGTAAAGAATGCATTGGTAAAGTCTGTGTACTACATCAATATGCACACCACTGAGTCCTGCTAATTTGTTTCATTAGGGTTATCAAATGGCGCAACAATACAACAAAAAATACGGCCACTTTCAGAACCTACACGAAGTTTTTGTTATAGCCGTTTGGTCCTTGTACAGGCTTGGATACACCTGGTCATATCACACAAGTATTACAATTTGATTCTGTATACATTTCTCAGTATACATTCTACACACCCTTATATTACAAGTTTCACCTTGTTGTAAGCCACAATGAGGCTGTCTTATCTCTTAAAGTACTGGTAGATTCATTGTCACTGCTACTTACTTCAGAACCTACTTCCGCTTAAAGTTTGATAAAAATCATACACTCCACTTCTATTTACAATTTTTATGTTTAACTTCACCTGTTACAATCCACTTCAAGAGTCACTTTACAAAGAGGCGTAACTGAACTTCCGTACTGACGTTTCACACACACACTCTGCATTAACAGCCCATCACATGAGCCCTTGCACACTTTCTGATGCATCTTACTGAATGATTTGATTTCAAGAGCATTTTCAATTATGCATCTCATTCATGTTGGTTTTCAAAATTTAAGGCTCACATTATTGAGGAGCCTAATATGTATTCTTTTACCACGAAAATATTCATCTAATTTAATTTATGCTGTAGCAATCCACTATTTCCAAAGAGGCCTTGTAATTTTGCTAACATTAAAACCATACCTCTTATGACAGCACATTTGAAAGCAATGTCTAATACACTTCCCTCATTTTGTTATCCAACAAATGCCTGCTTGAATCCTAGCAACTCAATGTTGTGGGATGCAGAATGTTGTATATTATCATTAAATTATGGACATAACTCATGTACTTTTAAGTAGTGTCATTAAATGAAGAAACCTGCTCTTTCTTAAACCTGAATGGTCAAGTCTCAGTACTAGAATTATGTCGCAACATATTAACATGTTGATTAAAGTTCAGCTTGCACAAATTTAGGTTTCTAGCACGACGCAAATGAGATATTCACCCTTTTGGGATGCAGCGTAGATTGGTATTTAGTATTAATGTTTTGAGGCAACTTTTTGGTCCCAAAATGTTGGTAACTATCAATCTATGCTGCACAACATCACAGAACAGCACAGACCTCAGTTCAGCATGTTAACACTTCACCTTCTGTCCATAAAGTTGTCGTTTTCTTTTGAAGATTTTTAACTTCATATCTTGAAATTTTATACTGTTATAACCACAAAATTAATGTTAATGGTTTATACGCCATATTTATACTAGTATACTAAGTGGACACAAAATGTGTAACATACAAGAAGTGCCATGGAACCCATACTGTCATTGGTCCTTCAGAATAAAATCGCATTTGCTTCAACACAGTATAACATAAGAACCCTGAAATCGTAATAAAATAATTTTAATAGAAGACATCCCATTGTGCTGTAATTCTCAAAATAAAATAAAATAAAATGATTTATTCTGTCAGAACACAATAACATATACAATCATCAGCATGCTAGTATGGCTACATGTTTCAGTTACTTCCTAGACCATCCTCAGGCCAACATTTAACAGTAAAAGGTACTATGTTTAGTGCACACTGATGGTACCTTTTACTACTAAATGTTGGCCTGAGGATGGTCTAGTTAGGGTCCAAAACATGTAGCCATACTAGGATGCTGATGATTGTATATGTTATTTTGTTCTGACAGAATAAATCATTTGATTTTATGGAATAATTTTCATAATACACACAATCCTGAAAATGGTTATTTCTCTATGGAGACTTGCAGTAACTGACAGAACTTATATGCATTTTCCACCGCAAAAGGCCAGAAATTCAGGTAACATGTTGTATTTTGCAGATGGCAGAAGGGAAAGATGCTTCTGTTGGCATCTCTTTCTGCATGGATCATCTTTACTCTTCCACTGGGCCTTATCCAGCCTCCAGCCACTTCTTGTATCTTGAACGAAAACCATACCTTTGTACTGAAGACACTTCCACCAACTGAGTATGTGTACAAGCGAGAAGTGGACAAAGGCAGCCTTTCCCTACTAGTGGACAGTGATATACACAAATTAAGACGAAGCACTACTGGCACAAACACTTTTCTGTCCCCGCATTTTCGTGTTTTCCATCAAACAAAGACTGCAGGACAGTCACCACTGGACGTGCGATTTGCATCCAACTATAATGAAGATGAACATAGAAACTGGGTGTCACCAGTCCACAGTTCAATTGTATATCGTACACAGGTGCGTCAACTCAAAAAGTAAATTGATATTATAAGAGTTTTCTCCCTGTTAATATTCAGGCAGCTAATTTCAGCAAGTATACACAAGCACGACCTCTGTTCTGTGCTATGAGCAGCTTTAGTGATAATGATGCGACTATGGTAATAACAATTTACCACAGAAAGATATGTAATTACAAATTAGTACAGTGACAACAGCAGCTAGGAACTTCTGAGGTGGAAAAATAAGCAAAGATGCCAGAGTCTAAAATAAGTACAACTGTTGGTATAAAGAAGGTAAAAATGCTATATCAAGCAGCCTTGTTGCTGCATTACTTCAACACACAATTCATTTATACCATATATTCTGGGAGAGAAGCTTCAAACTTGAATAAGGACACTTTAAAATGTTCGTTACATTGTTCAGAAATCCTCTGCTCAGTCATTTGGTGTGTCACACCATAAACTTAAGTTTCCTGCACAGGTTGGAGAGTTTTTTTAAAGATCTGCATTGATAAGCATAATGAAGGTTTGATGGCTCAATAAATTCAGTTACTGTGTGAGCAGTGTGATATCCAAGGTTGGCCCGGCTGTACAGACACCTGTTATTTTGACCACATTAATTTCACACATAACAAAATGCATATCCTGCACAACTGCACTCAGAGTTGGCACTTCTGACTTATAGCTAATATGTGCCTCTTTCAAATGCCTGTGAGAACACTGAATGTACTGACTGAGATGATTTAGTTTTCCTGTCCTTCTGTCCCATGACCTGACATGCCCTCACATTGCAGTGGGAGAAGATGATATATAGATATGGAAAATAACTCTAAATATGCTGAATAAGCAGTTTTAAGACAATCAACAAGATGTGTTACTCCAGCTTGGGTGTTGGACAAGGGGTTCACAACGTATCATCAAAAATAGATGTTACGAATGTCCTAAAGGGCCTTGAAATTGGACAGATCCTTTGAACGACATAAGCAATGGACATAAATCTAGCTCAGGATAAAGAAAAGTGGTGGGATATTGTTAACATGGCAATGAACCTTCAGGTTCCATGCAATGTGGAGAATTCCTTGAATTATTGAAGAGCTGTTATGTATCTCAAAATGGACTCTGTTACACTGAGTTATAATAAAAATAGCAAGAAGAAGAGAATGATGAAAAAGGACCATGTCTGTTAACAGACATTGCATATATGGGGGGCACAAACGTGATTCAGAAAGAAACCACTAAAACTGTAAAAAATAAAGACAATTTTATGACAGAAATATAATATTTGTAGAATGCTACAACAAATGACACCCATAGCAATAGAGGCAACTGGAACCGTATCAAGATCATTCAGAATATATCTGAACAATATACCATGATAAATGGGCATCATGGAATTACAGGCACCACTTCAATAAGTATCAATGTAAAAGTACAAAAGTTTTATCATGGGAAATAACATTACATGTACCATATATTATAATTACAGAATAGCTACAACACCCTATAAACTAGGTTTTTTACAAGTATATTATTGTGAATACACTGACAACTAGCACGATTATGGTGTAATAGAAAGAAAAAGCAATTATGATGTCCCCCCCCAATGATATAAACACTTCCTAATTAAATTTTATAGGTAAAGGTAAAGCAATCCTATTACAGGCCTGGACAGGCCCTGAGGGTTCCAGGAGGGTGAGGCTCCCAGATTTGCAGACAATAGGCACATGGAGGTGGTAAGGTTGTCAGCCCTACGCACCGGCCACCTTTACCCCCAGGAAATATTCTTGGTACTCATTTCTGTTAGAGGCTGAGGCAACTCCAGGGCCATAGCACGGCCGAAGGACTATGTCAATGAAAAATTTCAATGACACCATCGGGAATTGAACCTACGACCTTCCAGCTTTTGGCACAGTGCCTCAACCAACTGCACCAGCCCGTACCCCAACCAAATTTTATAGATCTGAAGGAAAACAATATGTGGGTTTCATATAGAAGACATGAAGGGATGAAACAGTTTACCCTCACAATTAATCATTAACCCAAAAACTTAATTGGAAGAACACAACTTACATTTCCTGAATGTAACTCAACATTACAGGGGTTTCTGTAGAAGTATAATTACATTTAAAATTTCTGAGAATCTGGTACAGTGTTTGTAATTAATCAAAACTTACAGCTTACACAATAAGCAGTCTTGGGACAGAAATATGGAAATTAGATTAAGTCTTCAGTTTCTGATAAATCAGCGATATCTGCTTACACATTGAAAACAAGTACTGCATCAAACTGTTCACCAATACCAATAAGAGATTATATTATAGTAACAAAATTATAGGTAGAAAATGTACCAGGCACTTCTTGTTGCTGATATTAAAATGGAAATTTACTTATGGCACAAACATAAGGACACAAGGAATAATATAAATCTGGGGAACAGTCTTCACACTGTAAGATGTTAAATTTTGACAGTGGTGAAGACTATATTTGGAACTCCTAGGTTATGACATCATCTTGTAGTCCACAATGTAGGTACGAATGTCCATCTTTGCTACTAAAGTGAGCCAAGTTTTGGAAAGTGGTTATAAAAGAGAGGAAAAGGAAATGGGCCATGCAGAATAGGAGTCAAAACCACGAATGTGGAAAGCAGAGGCCCAAGACAGACCAATGAGAACAGCTGGGTCTGAAAACATAACTACTTTAGGAAAGTAAGAAGGAAGCACAATGTCTCCCTTTTGCCATTTTCTCTTACCCCTTTTGTATAAGCAGCCACTTTCATAACATGCTTCACTTCACTCCTGACACTGGAAGCAATATGTTCCACCAAAACATTGGCACATATTTACATAGTTTGATAATCTAGAAGATTGCAAGATCAATGTAGTGTGTGACTCTCTACTTGGACAATATTAAAATTTAAAATGTGAAGGATAAGTCATGAAAAAATCTGATACAGAAGTTGTAAGATCACAGTTTGAATAAGATCTAGTAATGAATATGATCAGTTGGAGGCATACAAAATACTATTTATCACTCATTTCATTTCTAGGCATTGGAAGAGCAGGGTGCAAGTATATCAACTCATTCTTGTTTCGGCAACAGTATTATCTGATAGTGCAGTTAACATTACTTCTGCCTTCCACGCACAACGTTTCCTAGTGATTAAAATTATGCATAGCATATATCTCAATTCATTAGAGCAATTCAGAATCTGGAGTTTCCAATGGATCTGCATAAAATGTTAACATTCAGGTAAATGACACAAAGAATTAAAAAGTAAAAAAATATCACAAGCAGTGTTTATTTTTATACAGGACATTCAGAAAGTCTTCTTCTTGCTCCTGCTCCTGGTGATAATAGGAGAATTCTTCAGTGCCCCAGCTATCACACTGGCTGATTCAGCTGTGATCACACTGCTGGGTGAGGATGCTGACCGCTATGGACATCAGCGCATGTTTGGCTCTCTAGGATGGGGGCTTGCCATGTTCTTTGTCGGAATTGCTCTTGATCATTCCACTTCATTCCCAGAACATCCGTGTGGACCAGATGATAAAGAGAAGAACTACACCATTTGTTTTGCAACATTCTCTGTGTTGATGGGTGCAGCCCTAATAACTGCCACACAGATCACCTTCAAATATGATTTCCCCCCAGAACCAGAACCAAGTACACAGGAAAAGCAGCCTCCAGAGCTGTCACATGAAGACACAATGCAACAGCAACTGGCCCAACAGTTAAATCTGCCACAGCTGGCAGACACCAACAGTCTGCCTTTACCAGCCAAGCCTCCTCCACCCCAACTACAGGTGAGGATTACATTTCTTAATTTTCACATTACAGCAGTAATATTATAAGGTTTTCTAGATGGTCATAAACCATTCCACTAGGCAGAGTTCTTCTTGAGAAGCCTACAGTTGTTTACCTAATAAAGGAACGTTCTGACTTGCACATGAACCAGTAGTTCGTTATGATATTCAAAGGAGCCTGAAAACAGACTCCATCTGAGAGAGAGACCAATCCACTTTATGACTGCATGACCCTACTTTACCAAGATCCATCTTAATATTTTCCTCCAGATATCCCTAGTCTTTCCCAAATAAATTTTACTTGCAGGTTTTTCTATCAAAATTTTGTGTTTCTTGTATCTCCAATGGGGGCTACCCATCCAGCTAGTCTCATTTTTGGAAGGCCATAGGATAACTAATATTCCTTGGAACCAAAAGTACTGACACACCTTAAAACATGTCAGGTGCTCACTTTTCTTTTAGTGGAATGAAGGTATTTCATAATGCATTTAGGTAATCATGAATTGAGAGTTAAATACAAAATTTCAACCATCTCTCTTCTTGCACGCAAATAACAGGTTACAACCACAGTGACAGTACTTTTCTTTGTAGGTAAAAGTAACAAGGCATGCATTTATTTGCCACCATTACTATGAAATTCATGATTACCAAATGGAAACTGCATGCACGTGTGTCTACATATACATATTTATGTACATATATCATTTTTCTTCTCTGGTCCTCTTTCTTGATGGATTACAGCTTTTAACCCCCTGCAGTATACATGTTCCACATATACTCAAGATGACTTCAGGTAATAATATTTCATTCTCCTTCTACAGACAAAAATGTTTGCACAGACAACACGCGAAATCCCTGAGTGGGTCACAGTTCTGAAGCAATTTGCTAACCTTAAGTGCGGTTCATTCCTCTTCGTTGCCTGGTTCATGGGATTTGGCATTGGTCTCATCTTCACTTTTCTCTTTTGGCATCTTCAGGTCAGTCCAGTGTAAACCAGTTAAATTCTTAAACTGTACTTAGTTTGTACATTTTCAAATGTATGAATGGTGCTCAGAGATCTTGCTTTGAACTACCTGTGAGAGAGGGTAACCATTGCTTCAAGTTCCTGTGAATAGTACCGAGGCAATTCAGCTATTCATTCCAACTTAAGTTAAGAGCATAATTTACTGAAGTAAGATTCCAAATATTTTCCTGGGAACAAAATGAGTCATAAATCTAACCAATCACAACAATCCTGTTATGACAAACATTTAAATTACTGCAGAAATTATCTCCATCTATTGGAATTTAAAGAGTAGCCAACCTCTATAGCATTTTGCTCTAAAACCAAGTTGAGATTATAGAAAATGTCTTAATCTGTGTTTCAGTTTAATTACATCACTTGTTAATACAACACACAAGTTACCTTTGTTTCTGCATGAATTATCATAAGTTGTCTAATCAATCTAATTTCTTTAAATTAGCAGAAAATTCATTCACTTTCAATATGAATTCATGGAATGCATTACTTTTGTCAAACAAATTGGTGTGTACAGGATGTTAAATTGCTTTGTGTTACACTGTACATAAAAATTTGGTACTAGATACCTCCACATTAATTGAAGATCTATTTACATACAAAATTTGAGTTGTCTACATTATGAGTCCTAATTTTCTTTCTACCATGAAAGACATTTACATGGGACATGCAAATGCTCCCCAAGAAAGTACAAAAAAAGACTAATTAACATTCTGTATATTTAGAGAAGGTCGCATTAAAGAGATATTGTAAATAATAAAATACCCTATTTTGCAGGATTATGGAGGTTCCCCGACACTGTTCGGTGTAGCATCAGTCATCAACCATATATCCGAAATATTTGCTTACTTCTTCAGTTTCAGACTCATTAAACAGATTGGACATGTGAAGGTAAGAGTATCCAGTGTCTGTCTGAGCGATCACTCACTCACACTCACACACTCAATGTAGCAGAGTCCTACTGGAGAAACTAACAGTTCCTCAACTAGTCAAGAATTCCATGCACTCTGTGGAACTTGAATGTCCATTACTGTGTTCACATGAGTCCACAGCAGACGAATCTAGTCCATGCATTAATGTGTCTGTATTACTTCATTATTTAAAAATATGTTATACAATAAATATTCAGGGCTGAATTACTGTAGCAGGTAACATTAGATAATATGTATGTGAAGAAAACTGTCTTACAGAATGGTAAAAAAAGACATGCATGACTTAATACATTTCAATACATGATTCCAGGTGTTGTGTTTAGGACTAGCAGGCAATGTTCTACGTTTCCTCTACATCTCCTGGTTAAAAAACCCATGGTGGGTTCTGCCCTTTGAATTCATGCAAGGTGAGTATTACAGAATTAGACTCACAGGTTCATCAGCAATGCAGATGATGAGTGTTTAAATTTGAACATAATTCTTATCTTGTTTTCTTACAGGCATCACTCATGCCGCTGTGTGGGCGGCATGTTGTTCTTACATTGCACACAACACACCCCAACAGTTGCGCAGTTCAGCACAAGGTGTGCTACAAGGAATCCACCACGGTTTGGGTCGAGGCTGTGGTGCTGTTATTGGAGGAATATTTGTTAACTACTTCGGTAATCATAACAGTAACAGTTCACATCTTCTGTGAGTGTAAGCAAATTAACACACACACACACACACACACACACACACACTGGTTCTTCCAGTCTGAAATCTTAAAATTCCTCAACACAGTAACTGCATGCTTAAGTCATAACATGAATACGCAATACTATGTACAAACTTAACTAAGCAGAATTTCTCCATGTGCTCATTACATGACTACTTAATCAAAAAATAAAATTTAAAAAATGCTTTAAGTGTCATGATCTTATTACATCTAAACAGAAAGGTGTGATGAATACATTACAAAATTACAGCTGGGAAGCATAAAGATATTTCAAAGTTTCAAAATGCATTATACACTGCCAGTATTTTCACAACCAAAATGAGTTCCACAAAGAAACAAGTGGTGAAACATTTAAAAACACAATTCCACCTACCAAGAGAGAAAAAATAACATGACATTTTTGGCTGTGTAAGTTTTTGTTAAAATTTTAAATTGGAATACAGAAGTAGCAGTAACACAAAACTAAGACTTATTTATAACTTCTTAAACATGTTCAGAAAGATAGACTTTGGATTTTGCTACTTTTACAAACTCCTCTTTCTGTGGAGATGGACAGGATGTCTATATCAGATTTTTCTACTGTCTGTAGGAAAAGTATGTACTTATTCCAGTTCAAATTGTCAACTGTTACATATTTTTCAAGCTCTGACTTAACAATACTCATTCTTCACAGGAACTACAGCAACATTCCGCGGGTATGGCTTCATATGTGTACTGGTACTAGCGGCATTTGTGTTCATCAATTTTTATCGCAAGGAAACTGGTTTTGTGTCAGAGTTGCCAGCTGCAGAGGACCCCCACCAGGTGAACATAAGAAGCTACTGTAATAACGCCAAAAATCCTTGTTTCAAGCCATTCTTCTTGTTACTGAAATTAGTACTGAAGACATTTCAAAAACTCTCATTTCATTAGGGTCTATTAATTTATATTTTATCATAATAATCATTGGCATTCAAGATGTGTGACTGCAAGTCATACATAAAGAAAAAATACAAATGTATACATTTGGATCAAGTGATATTAAAGTTTAGTTTAGTTTATTCGTCCAAAATACCGTACATATGATTGTGGATTCGTCAATTTCTAGAAATATACAAGAAGTGAGATAAGTCCAATAGCAATGTAACACAGTATTCTATAAATGATTTCAGAACCGCTTATATGTAGTGTAATATAGCTTAAATTAAATACACAGCTAATGAAGTTACATAGTTACAAAGCTATAAATTGTTCCACTGAGTAAAAGGAATGCAGAAGAAGAAGTGATTTCAGTTCCTTCTTAAAGGTCTTATAACTATCTATTTGTTTTATGTACCCTCTTACAAGTGCCTTGTACAATCTATGAAGTGCAATAATCCCTTTAGTATAAAATAGTTCATTCATATCTACAAAATGACTGAACATGGAACAGGCGTGTCATTTTAATAATTGAAAAACAAGACGAACACTTTGTGGTCCAAATAATTTTGTGAATTCCAACACTGGTGCAAATTAATTTTCACACAATCCCTCATCTTCAAAGTTCCAAAGCAGCTCCTAGATGGTGCTTAGAGAAAACCAACATAAAACTCTTCAAAATAGTGTGTTGATTGAGTTGGAGATTGGACCTGGTACAGTGTAAAACACCCCCGAGATTAACTCTACAATGGACTGATATGGGTTAAATATGGATAATAGTGCAGCATTAACTAAAGCGTATGCTACATAGCATCACCTAACTCGATGGAGCAGAGTACTTCTGAAGAAGCTGGTATTTACTAAGCTTCTCAAGAAATTTCCTGTCTTAAACACAACCCAAAATTCATTGTCATGCCCAAAGGAGTGTGTGAGACAGAGAGAGGGAGAAAATAAAGGTACAGTATTGTTTTTAACCACTGATCCTCTACAACTGTTACCACAAAAAACCGAGGTACTAATGATGACATGAAAATCAATACAACTTCCCAGTTTTATGGAAATTGTTGTAGATTTTGTACTACACACACAACAGGAAGACATAAAAAGAAAAGGTGGTAGCATGGACATTTCTTATATTGGATTTGAAAAGCATGAAAGGATACCTCTGTCACACAGGTAGCAGAGGAAACAGCACACTTAGCACCACATGGAGTTCCAAGCAATCCAATACCACGAGCACTGTCCAGTAGTCGTCTGCATGAGCTGGCTGGACCTGACCAATCAAGCTATGGGGCCACATACCAGACAACTGGTGGAAACCTCGATATTCCTGGCCAGCAGGGTACAGGTTAGTCATGGGGGTGATTATATGCAAACAGGATTCAGACACATGAATTTTCACTATGAATGTGCAACAAAATATTTTCAGTAACAAACTCTGTGCTATACTTCCTACGTGGCCTTATACCAACAACCGTCACATTTCTTACACTCTCTTCTTTTAACACATTACGTTCTATGTCAAAATACTTCCACAGATATATTGAGCAGCATGATTAGTAGATCATACCAGAATTGTAGGAACATTTCACAGGCTCGAAAAGAATCACTTTTTCGGTCTGTGAATAGTGTATTCATTTGGTTACATTCCATTACGCACTGAGGCAGCACAACTTAGTAAACTTAATGAAGTACTACAAGTTTTATTTTTTAAGCTGATGAATTTAAATTTAAATTTCAAAATTCTACTTGTAAGTGTAACTGGTTTGTTTGGTGGAATCTTGCAGACATTTCAACTCAGATCCATTACTTCTCATCTTCATAACCAATTCCCTACATCCATCTTAATATTATTCTCCTTAGCTTTTTCTCAATATTTCAAGTGACCATTCCCAAGATTTTCATCAAAATTGTATATGAAATTTTGTCTCCCCCATCCAATCTTGTGTGAAACTTCATTTATAACTGTTGCAACAAATGTCACTTCTATCACCCACAGAGTCCCGTACTACTATGCTCCTCTACTCCCCAGTTAGGTCAGAATAATCTCCGAATAAGTTTGTTGCCATCTGTTTAAAATTTATGTTGTCCTCCAAAGTCAAGACAGCATTTTGCAATTGCAAAAAATAAATGGCAAAATGCTGTCATAACTGATCATCTGAGTCTTATTTATTACAAATCCACTTCATTAGTATTCAACTATTTTTAGGTGCGTTTGCATAATTGTGACAAGCAACTATTAGCTTTGTCATGTCCATCCATCTGAATGCAACAACTTGGCTCCCACTGGGCACACAAAATTTTATATCTGATGATTTTTTTAAAATCTGTCAAGGAAATTCAAGTTTCATTAAAATCTGACAAGAATAATTGTTATTTCACACAAAGCCCTATGTACATTCACGATAATATCTTGCTCTCTTCTTCTTAGAATGAGAAATGTTTCAGACAAAAGTTGTAAAAATTAAAACACACATTTTATGTTGAACACATTTTTTCCAAAAATTGTGCCATTTATGAGATAATGTGTAAATATATGGTACAGCCAGACAGGTCACAAATGACAATATAGTGCACAAAAGATTCAGATTTCATAAACAATATGGAAAGAATACACTCACTCATAATATTTAATGCTTATTGTTTTTCCACGGCAACAATGATTATGCAAACACACCTCAGTGTTCCGTTATACATATTTTGCCTGTCTTGCTATTTGCTACAGGAAAATAAACAATATACTTTCTCATAACACCTTCACCTGGCAACCTAAACTCCTGAAGTAATACAATCTTACCTACTCCTTTATCACACTATACAACAATTAAGTTTCATACTTATCATCAACATTATTAAAGAGATCTTCATCGTTGCACCATGCATTTCATAAAATCATTTAATTGGCACACCAACTAATACACATACATAAATTTTTTAAAATTGAAACATTTAAAATCACTCCAACATGTTTCGATCCTAAGATCATCTCCAGGGAGCTACGTTGTTCCTTGCTTTAGCAAGGAACATGTTGGAGCAATTTTAAATGTTTTAATGTAAAAAAATGTATATATGTGCATTAGTTGGTGTGCTAATTAAATGATCATTAAAGAGAGTATACCTTATCTGTTGAACAGGAGGTAGCATGAATCCATTTCTTCAGAATGGTAGAGGAAGTGGGTACAACTACAGCTACAGGCATGGGGAAACAAAAGAAGAATATATCCGACGAAATTTCCAGGTAAGCATTCAACACTACATGGTAAATTCACAGTATCGTTCAAGGACTGGTTCTTCCAGATAACAGATGACATAACTGAACATAACACGGCTGCTGTATCACAGGTTCTGACAACTGCCAGTCATACTGATGCTCAACATTCTGAGTTACTGAAAATATCATTAAAATTTAAGAGCCCTGTGGTTAAATTCAGTTCCCACAGTTTCAACATTCAAAAGTCCTATATTTTTCCCACAAAGTGTCCTTCTGTGTGTTGTCATGATCTCATAATAAACATCAACTATTTCCCTGTGTAACATTAAAAAATTGTTTTTTATAACCAAGACACAGTGTGTTTGTTGCACAGTGCAAACTGGACATTTAAATGTAATACAGGTTAGTTTTCACCAGTTACATTACAATTAGAGGATCATGTTCATTAAGGATATAGGTAGGTATTTTTTATCATCATGGATCACTTAGTCATTATATCAATCATCAGAATACCTTGATTTGTGTTTGTAACAGATGTATTCCGAAGTTCTGGCCCAGTATGAAGGTGCAAAGCCATCCACGGCACTGACACAACTTCACACCCAGCAACCAGGTCCTCATCCAGAATACAACTCTTATGACTGGTAAAATTTCAGCATTCTTTCATTCAGCCCTGACAGTATCATGCAACAGCAAACATCTTTCATTCTATCCTGATGTTCAATGAACTGTAGTCTCAGTGCAGTACAGCACTTACACACAAGGACTTTGTTTTATTAAGTAAAAAAAGGGGAACTCTGAGCCCTTACCAGCTGTACTCCACAGGGATTTTGTAATCACAGTGTAATTTCGTATTTAACCACGGGAAAAGGTCTATTCAGGAATATGTTTGCTAGAGTGATATGTGCATCTGCAGTAGTAATTACGATACAATACTCAACACTCTTAAGTGCGTTATTTTAAGTTCAGTTAGGTAAGTAAACTGTACTAGTCTTTAACTAACTCCATGGGCAGAGTCTTCCTTGAGAAGTGAAAGTCATTCTGATGGTCAATAAATTTCCTGTTGTTCATGAAACCCGAAGGTTCATAAGTGTGGTCATAACAACCTGCCATTTGGATGCTGTCCTAACCCAGATGTATCCAGTTCACATTCATGCACTTTACTTCTTTAAGAAATACTGGAATATTGCCTACTCTCCCACTTGTGTCTACATTTACCAAGTGGTCTCTGTCCTTCAGATTTTACCAGCCAAAAATTCTGTATGCACTTCTTATTTCTCCCACATAAACTACATGCATCATCTAACTTATTCTTGATTTTATCACCAAAATAATGTTAGTTTTCTTTTAAGAATTCTTTGGTTTTTTTAATTATAATTCTGCTTACAAGTGAAGTGCACATATTTTTGTACAATTATTTTAGTTCAAACTGAGCACTGCTTGCAGAAGATGCAAAATAAATTAAAATATATCTGTACATTCATGTGCATGCACATGACATGCACTCTGTCAATATAAACCTTCTTTCACGCACTCAATCCATCTTCCCTCTGTTTAGATTATAATGTATTATTTCAACATAAAATGTTTTGCAGATTAATCATTTATGTGACACTTGAACATGGAATATTATGATCCCCTTGTGTACTACAAACAAGCTTTCACTCACTGGTACAATGAAAGGTCCAAGAGCTACCACACAGGTCTGTCGCACTGACATTTAATTTTAACACTGGTCATTTACACAGGGACCCAATGACAAGGGTGAACAAATACAAAAGAAAGGCTGATACACTTTACCTTCCTCTGTTTTTCAGTATATTTTATGGGTGCACCTATCAGAGAGTATGTTACAAACATTATCCTTCTCCTTGCTTGGAATAGCTGGAAAAAAATCAGAAACTGGCATAAATGTAAAATTCTGGAGATCTAAGACATGATAATTAAATACTTCTTTAGGCACGTTGCAAATAATATAGGCTACCAGTAAGTAATACAACCTCGGACAAGGTATTAAGTTTGCTATTTAGAATATCTTAACGAAAATTTGTCCTCTTCCTGTCTAGAACTGAACATGTTGCTTGAAACCTTTCCACAAATATGAAAATTGTTTAATTTTTGGAACATACGCAAATTTGCTCTGGATTTATGACGATACCAGTACTTCTTATAGGATCAGTATTTAACGTACACATTGTACGGAGACGTGATGTTGCAAGGGTATTCCCATTCCAACTGAAGACTGCAGAACTACCAGCATAACAACCTCTGAGGTAGATTAAGTGTAGGTGCCAAGCTGAGTCAACCAAGTTCAATGTGAAAAGGCAGCTGACAGAAAGCGACCAAAGATCTGGACAAAGTAACTATGGACCATGTATATTTGTAAAGCATGATTACAATTCTGACTGACTTACTTCCTCTACAATTCTGAGTGACTTGCTTCCTTGATGAGGTAATTAACTTAACTCAGAAAACTTAAATATCATATTATATTCAATCTGTATGATCACAATCTCACTGCAAGCTCCTGCACATTGTTTTTCAGTTATGTGAAAACTATATGTTAATAACTCACAACATGAGGACTGTATGTATCAACAATGTCAGCATCTAAGTAACTGTCAACATTGATTCCTGAGTGAACTCATTATTGTATGCTTATGACAAAACACTCACAGAGAAGCTTAATATGACATAAATTATTCATGACAAGAATTCCACCAGAAAATGGGATATGTAAGCACAATGTATAATACCACCACCCAGTCATCAGAGGATTTTATAGTAAAGTGAAAACATGAGAAATTTTAAGTATAACTGTATGAATATAGCTCTGTGTGTGTGTGTGTGTGTGTGTGTGTGAGAGAGAGAGAGAGAGAGAGAGAGAGATGGAGCAAATAATGAGTGAGAGGAATGACAGCACTGCCATTAAGAATTCCCACACTTAAATGCAATATGGTTAAAATATTACTGAGAAGTAAGTAATGCAATTTCTGTCAGCCGTGATGCCCCACTATTAATGATTTTGCTCCAGTAAGTGTTCACACTGCCAATTTATGTTACCATACCTCACCTCTTACTTCCTCCAGTCATGCTTACAAATACGTCAAGATTGTGGAAAGCAACTATGACACTGCATGGTATTATATTCCAGAAGGCCACAGTATTTCATTTTCACTGCTACAATAATATCAAATGTCACACAAATAAAGTTCATAAAGTGATTAATATATTTGTCATTTTTCAAAATACTAAGAAACTAAAAATGAAAATGAAAATCAAAGTTGTTTGCATATTTAAACACAATACTAAGTAGCTATAGACAAAAAAGGAGGTAAAGTAAAATGTGTTCTTGATCTTGGCATTAATGGAGATTAGTGGCAAATCCCACACTGATTATGCTTATGGTATAAATCCTTCAAAAAGGACTGAACTACTGTGATGTCTGACACACTCACTTATTGTGAGCTAGCCATTAAGATTTGTGTCATGCTGCCCAGTTAAAAACATGTCTGATCAACTAATGTGTGCAGAAAATGTTCTTGCCACGTATGTCCAGCAATTTAATTATACACAGCCTGAATCAGTGGTATTTTCCAGGGAAGTCAGCACTGAGTTCCTGAATATTCTGGAACTAACCCCAGTTTCTAAGCTTAGGAGTTTATCTTACATCTGTTCCAATTTTGCTATATGTAAATGTTTATTACTTGCCACAACTATCACATTTAATGTTCAACTTATCAAATAAAATATTCATACTGCACATTAAAAATGATCTTGTGTTCAGAGAAAACACTTTCTGAGAACACTTGAGTTCTGTATTTCCAATCTATACTTCTACAGTTTTGCATATATAAATCTAACGTAACAAAGTATAAACAGGACTGCACAAAAACTGGATCACATAAAGGTCACCCACTCCAACCTTGGAATTTTTCTACTGTTAGTGATTCAGGATTTTCAAGTTCATACAGCAAAAGAACTGCTCACAAAACATTTCTGATACCCCTTGAAAGACAATGTTTCTAAATGATTTCCACTGTTTTCTTAGAAAAAATACTGTGTCAGTTCATACTTGATGATCATAAAAGAAGGCATGTCTTGCAGTGAGTCAAGTGGAAGCAGGCACCTTGCTGGTATGTGTTACAGTGTCTTCCGTAGTCAGGTACTTAAATTAATATTCAATGCACACAATTTCCTTAGAGGATGTCTCAAAAACAATGTAGCAACATGGAGTTTTCAAAGAGACAACTGAAGCTTTGCAGACTGAAGTAAAACACAAAATGCAAAGAAGAATAAAATCTACAACAGAAGTACTGCATAGATATTGATGAATAAAAAGACTGACAAGGTGACAAAATTTATAGGTGCCGTGCACAAATCAAGCAGAAAATCTAAAAAAAAATTCCGCAAAAGTAATTGGATGCAAAAAAAATATTAGGACCAATAACTATCTATTCACAAGACAGTGAATTGTAACATATGGAGAGTCGGAATAATCATGACAATAAACCATTCGTGGCACCTCTGGATTAAAATGAAACATAAATATGGGTTTTCAGTTATGTAAAACAAAAGAAAAACAAGATAGGGGGTGGAATTAAAAAGAAATGGGTTACTGTACAGATTGTATTTCTCAGATTCAAAACATACTGCATTCCCCTCCTGCAGACAGATTACAGACTCTACAAACAATAAGAAAAATTTCAACTTCTACGGTAACATAATGTGAATACCTCAGTCCTCTGTGTTTCACAGAATACATGAGGACACATCAAAAAGCCCGTTGAATGGGCTTACAACGAAATATACGCTAATATTTGTTACTCATCGTTGTCGTCCCTGTCAGTGTGCACGGTCCCATTCTAAGTTTATGCTATGGGTCCACTGTTTCAGCCACTGCTTGGAGCACCACTGGTACTGACCTTTTGAAACTGCATGCGAAACAGCCAGCAAACGTTCCTGAATTTCAGAGACATCCTGCAAATGACACCCTCATACAAGAAATTTCATTCCTTGAATCAGAATAAATTGTAAGGGGTCAAATCAGGTGGGTAAGGAGGGTGGGAAAGGAAGGCTACATTTTTAGCAGCCAAAAACTGCTACACTGAAACAGCAACGTGCTTCAGTGCATTGTCACGTTGAATCCACCAGTCCTGGTTGCACCACCATCTAACATTTTCATGAACATGCTCCTTCAGACATTGCAAAACCTCTTGAGAGTAGTGCTAGTTAACCATATAGCATGGGGGAACAAATTTCTGAGGAACAATGTCCTCAGTCAAAAAAGTTAACCAACATAATACTGGTGTGTGACCTGACTCACCTCATTTTCTTCAGACATGGATAGTAGTGGTTTTTCCACTGACAGGACTGCTGTTTGCTTGCTGGGTCACAACACTAAACACAGATTTTGTCTTCTGCATGTCTGATGGTCTTCCTGAGTTTCAAGCAGAATTTAATATAAATGCATTGTTCATTAAAATTAGCCACTTGAAAGTCATGTATCACAGTTAACATGCACAAAAGAAACACCCATTTAGAAGCAATGCAGAAGGTTACAGCAGCAAAATGTACCTTACTCATAAGATAGTGAAAACACCTAGTGACAGAAATCTGTACTACTTGCTATTCTCGTTCTTATTGGCGAGTTTTGGAACTTCTGAAAATGCCTTCACAATTCAGGAGTTTGAACAAAATAATGTTCTCCTACAACCCATGTTTATGCCAGGGGAATTTTCTATCTTTGATTTAAATAACCGGCTAACCCATAGCAGCGATTGGTTGTTATGTCCTCCACAGCCAAAGGAGTTATCAACTGTTGCCACAATTAATTGTGGTTTTTTGAGATTTCAAAACGAGTTATTAACTGCTGTCACAATTAATTGTGTTTTTTTTTTTAGATTTCAAAACTTCAAATTTAGCAGCAACCTATATTAATACTAACAGCTTCAAGGAACCCTCAAGTCCATGTTTCCTTTAGAATCCAAATTACTGTGGCTAAGAAACAATGTGCAGTGTGTGATAAAAAATTCCTGTAGGTTCTGTTATTAATTTCATGTGAAGAACTAGCATTCTAAATAAAGTACAATCTCACAACAGGCATAAACAAAACTTGGTCCTATATAATTAGCTACAAACCACAAAAAAATGTTTCTAATGCTGTTTTGTTTCAAGTTACCTCTGGTAAGCTAAACGCATAAATATTTCAGTAACAAAAGAAATATTTCATTTGCATAACTATAATGTATAGGCAGTTTCCAATATATTTCTGTATATGTGAATACACAGAGCTCTTGTAGTTTCCCAGCAAGTACAAGGAGATGCAAGATATGTCTGATGATTTTATATCAGTTCATACAATGTCAAATGTAATAATGCCTACATCAGCATAAACCACTACTTTTCACTTGTCACTGTTACATCCCAAAAACATTCTAATATAACCATATTCCCAATGTTAAATGTTAAGTTCTCTAAACTAATTACACTGAAATTGAATCAGCATAAACATGTCAGACATGTAAAAGATTAAACTTCATGGATTGTTGACTAAAACTGTGTGCGCTTGTACATGCATGTGCATCTGCGTGTGTGTGTGTGTGTGTGTGTGTATGCATGCGTATAACATTAACAAGTATGTAATAATAAATGAATATGCTGCAATTGTTATAAGGTGAGAAATACAATCACCAGTAAAGCACAACATGAATGATGCAACGGAAGCACCACTGTGTAACATCAATGCATATAACATACAGTACAATGAAATGCTCCCTGAAATTCCTCAGATATTGCACTAACTAGTAAATCTGAATATGTAAATTATGTACATTTCATAATCGTGTACACGAATACGTGTACCAAATTGAGGATTAATTGTGCAGAACACAATTTATGAAGCACAGTTTTAATCGTTTTATTTAAATAGCAATGTTTTCAATGATCAATAACAGTACCTATTATTCTTCAAATATTTATGACTGTCTTGGTTGACACCAATGTTTTTAAACACAAATGAACTAAAAGAGCCATTCCAGACACCATTTTACGTCAAAATGTAAATTCAGTACCTATACAAGAATGTTTACTGAATTTATTAACCAATGTCTGTTATAAAGGTACATATATCATTTTATATTTAACACACAGTAACTAAAAAAAAAAAAAAAAACATTGTTTTGTCCTTTATTTAAAATATCCATAATTGTTATTTTTTATTGTTTTCGGGTTCTTTATTTTTTTATTATTTTTATTATATTTTATT
>Ga0123357_10001779_pt1 | contig 23330 bp, 19 predicted proteins | sample TergutEmb28metaG_FD_89873 | JGI IMG/M metagenome (GOLD analysis project Ga0123357, IMG submission 89873) | Embiratermes neotenicus P4 segment gut microbial communities from Petit-Saut dam, French Guiana - Emb289 P4 | ecosystem: Host-associated > Arthropoda: Insects > Digestive system > Gut ... | reverse complement strand
CGTTAATGTCAGCTCTGTTGGAATTAAATGAAACTCCCCCGCTGTATTCTCCGGAGATGGTGAGATTAGCATTGGCAAAAATTGCGCCGCCGGTGCCGGCCTCGTTGTTGGCAAAGGTCATAGCACCGGTAGTAGTAGCATCAACTACGATATCTCCGGCAGCACCAAAAGCCCCGCCATTACCGCCGTCGCCAGTGTTATTATCTATGGTAATACCGGCAGAACCATAGGTACCGCCAAAGGAAATAGAAGGTACGCCAGAAGCATTTGTAACGTCAGCGTCAAGAGCACCGCCATTAATGGCACTATTGCCGGAGATCACAGCGCCGCCGTAGCTGCCATCAACGACAATGCCACTGCCGCCGTTGCCTGAGAATATTGCTCCGCCATTGCGAGCAGCGCTGTTGTTGCTTATATTGAGGGTACCGCCAACAGCTGAGTCTATGATAACGCCACCGCCGTCAATGGCGCCGCCGTCACCTATGCCGGCTACAGTACCGTTAGCCTGGTTGTTGGTGATGGTCAGGTCACCAGTTACTGTAGCAGCGATAACAACCGGATTAAGGTTGCCGTTATTGGCAGCAAGAGCACCACCGTTAGTGGCGGCAGTATTATGATCAAGCAGTATCTGGCTGTAGTTGCCGTCTATTATGATGGTACCGCTGGGAACATCGGAGTCCCCGGAGTAAACAGCACCTCCAGCGCCACCACTGGTATTATTGGTAAGGGCAAGAGCCCCACCGCCTCCTGTAATGGTAACGATGCCACTTGAAGCAATGGCACCGCCCGGGCCAGTGGCATTGTTGGAGTCAAAAGTAATGTCACCGGAAGTGGAGGTAACTGTCACGTCACTGCCAGCTCGGATTGCAGCGCCATTTCCACCGGTGGACGTATTATTAGAAGCCGTAATGTTAGCCCCTTCGATGTCTACAGCGCCGGAAGCCAGAAGAGCTCCGCCATTAATGGTATTTGCTACCGTAGTCTCATTACCGTTAATCTCTACATTGCCGCCGGCTTGAATTGTAATATCGCCTGGCGCTGTAGCGCCTGCTGCTGCGTGAATCGCGGCATGAATATCGGAAATATTGTTATCAACGGTAATATTGCCGGTAGCAGTTAAGACGGCATCCCCGTTGTTGATTGCTGCCACGGAATCCATGCCACCATTAGTTGTAGCATTATGAGAAGTATTGTCAGAAAGTTCGATATCTCCGCCGGTAGCTGTAATTGTTACATCGCCGGTTGCGCTCCCTTTCAGAATTGCGCCGCCGCCTCCAACCGTATCAGAGTTACTGTCCATGGTAACAGAACTGCCTGTAATCGCTATTGGACCGTTAGCATCTATAGCCCCGCCATTGCCGGCAGAGTTGTTGGAAATAGTAACGGCGCCGCTCCCTGTTATAGTTGCGGCTCCGGTCGTATAAATGGCTCCGCCCGGTCCTATTGCATTGGTATTTCCTGCCGCGTTTCCACTGCCATCAACACCAATATTAATCTGTGTGCCTGTAATTGTCACTCCTCCGGCTCCGGCTTGAATAGCTCCGCCTGCATTGCCATCAGCGGAATTATCACTATTTCCGACATTGCCATATATGCTTACTGTGCCGGCAGCGTTACCGATCGCAACTGCTCCGGTCGCGTAAATAGCCCCGCCGTTACCGATCGCCTTGTTGTTATCAATGAGAACATTACCGCTGGTGTCCGCTAATGTTACATCACCGGCTGCATAGATAGCCCCGCCTGAACCATGTACTGATGTGTTACCTGTTATTGTTGTATCTCCGTCAACAGTAACGCCGCCGGCGGTGGTATCAATTCCGCCGCCATTACTATACGAGGAGTTAGTTTCCATATCCAGCGCACCGTTAACTACAACCCCGCCGGTACCGGTAGTATAAATCGCCCCGCCGGCTCCGGCAGTATTAGAGGTGTGGTTATTGGTCATTGTCATATTACCTTCAACTGTGACCGTGCCGGCAGAAGAGATCGCCCCGCCATTTCCGGTAAGGGCATTGTTCCCGCTCATAGTCATATCACCGGTAACAGTAACATTCCCGGCTTCCCCAATGGCACCGCCACTTAGGCCAGCTGAATTACCGGTAGCCACCAGGTTTCCCTCTACACTAACAATGCCATCTGTTGATCCTGCAGTCATCCCAGGAGTAAGAGCTCCGCCATTCCCGTTCACACTTGTGTTATTAGTGAAGGTCAAAGTACCGCCACCAAGATAATAGAAATCATTGTCCCCGGCAGCTAGATCGCCGGCACGGATGGCTCCTCCAGATGCAAGATTTCCTGAACCCGGATTAGGCGTACTGTTAGTATTACCATCAAATACGAGATTCGTACTGCTACCACCAGTATTGGTGATTTGTACAGCTAATACGGCATTAATTACCGGAGCCCCTGTAGTACTATTGGTAAGTCCTGATGTCGTGACCGGCAGTGATGTACTATCATTAGTAAGTGTAGTACCATCAAAAGTAAAGAGCTGTACTGCTGAAGCAGTACCCGCCGATGCTGCTAATATACAACCAAGCGCCAGGGCTGATATTATTATTTGTGATTTCTTCCCCCCTGTTCTGGCTGCTTTTGTGATTTCTGCCACTGGTATCCATGCGCAGAGTGCTTCATTCCAGATCGTTCTGAATACTTTGTTCATCGTCTTTTCTCCTTTTGATTTACGGCTTCATTTGCCGTTTTTTTATATTAAATATCGCCATACCGATTCTATGTCTTCGCAAGAATAGCAAAGCAGTCCAGAAAAGGCTTTTTAACAAAACATTTGCACACTTTTCGCGTCTTTCTCAGTTCAAACAAAAATAGCCGAAAAAGGGTTTACTACTCCCCCTTTTCGGCTATTTTGTTACCAAAATGCTTTTGTCACTCCTACGTTATATACTTTGTGTGTTACGCATCCCTTCAAAGCAGCTCCCCGTTCCTGCATACTGAAAGAGTTTATAATCATATAAACATTTATTAAAAAGCTTGCCTAATCCCATCTCTTTTTGTCAAGTCAATTTTTTATCAATTTTTCATTTTTTTCGAGTTAAATAAAAAATATTAATTCAAAATAAATATAGGTAGTTAGATAAAGAATAGCAGCCTTTCTAAGCGTAGTAGATCTGTTTGCAATTACACATTAATTATTGCCTAATTGTATGAGTCATAGGAGGATTATGCAATACTAATATTTTATGATATATGATCCAAATTATCTATGAGTTCAGGTATTATCCTAGCTAAAAAAATTGCACCATGTGGAAAATAGTTAAGGTGTGATTGCCTAATTATCCAGAAATAAATACGATTAGGCAATTTTTTATGGCTTTCTTTTCGGGCGATCAGGGACAGTCACCTCTACATCATCATTACGGTATTTATCGTAGGGGTCGGCGTCTTCGACAACCCGTAGTTTGCTTCGGGCGCGCAATGTGCGCCCCTACAGATATTTTCGTGTTTTTCGCTGCTCAATTCAACTCCACACTCCACTCTTCACGCTCCACACTGAATGAGTGACGAAAGCAACACCGCATAAGACCCTTTATCGAAGCTGTCAATTCATACTTCCGGTTCTGTAGCCTTCAAGATCTAGTGCCACATACTTAAACCCGGCCTTTTTAAACGCCTCAACAACCTTGCCCTCCAGCATTTCATGGAAAAGCCTCCTCATATCAGATTGCTGGAGCTCAATTCTGGCCATATCTCCGTGATAACGTACACGAAATCCTTTGAATCCGTGCTTCTTAAGAAACTCTTCAGCTTCAGCAACCATTTCCAAACGATCAGGAGTTATATTTACTCCATATGGGAAACGGGTAGCGAGACAGGCCTGTACCGGCTTATCCCAAGTTACAAGACGCATCTCATGGCTAAGCTGCCTTATTTCACTCTTTGAAAGCTTTGCTTCCAGTAGCGGACTGCGAATACCAAGTTCCTGTATAGCTCGACTCCCAGGCCGGTAATCCCCCAGGTCGTCCAGATTACTTCCCTCAACTACGTAATTAAGCCCGTATTCTCTGGCTACTTCAAGACACTTACTCATTATTTCCAGCTTGCAGTAATAGCAACGGTCAGGACTGTTTTCGGCAAACTCTATATTTCCGAGCTGATTTATATTCAATATAACTTGTTCCACTCCTATAATTGCCGCAAGTCTTGAAGCATCGGCAATTTCCCCTGGAGGAGCCAAAGGGGATACGCACGTAACCGCAACAACATTCTCGCCAAGCTGGTCATGGGCGACTTTAAGCAAGAGAGTTGAGTCAACCCCTCCTGAAAAGGCAACAAGTACAGAGCCCATATCCCGCAAGACAGACTTCAGCTTTTCATACTTCTCATATAGTATAACGTCACTGTTTTCCTGTTCAGGCTTCACTGTTAATCACCATTTAAAATCGGGAGGGTCAACCTTCTCCACTAGCACAATCTCTTCATTTTTGATACGGAAAGAGTTTCCTTCCGGGCTAATCCACGCGTCTCCCTCTGTAAAAGGATACGGGACTTCCCGTCTTCCAAGAAACACTTGTTCTTCACCGATATACGCAAACCACTCCAAATTTCCGGTCATCCACACCCTGTTTTTGAGTTTCATTCTTCCCCCCTTTATCTGAAAAATTGTTGACATAAAATTGCTTTCCAGTCAAGCAATGCCTGTTTTTTCTTGTTCACTATCATCATTTTTGCTATGAATTTAAAAATACCAATATACAAAAGGGACAGAGATATGAAATTTACCAAAATGCATGGCGCTGGAAATGACTATGTATATGTAAACTGCTTCAGCGAAAAGGTTGAAGACCCTGCCGAAGTTGCCATAAAAGTATCAAACCGTAATTTTGGCATAGGTTCGGACGGCCTTATTCTTATTATGCCTTCAGATAAAGCAGATGTAAGAATGCGCATGTTCAACTCCGACGGCTCTGAATCTGAAATGTGCGGCAACGGCATAAGATGCGTAGCAAAATATGCCTATGACCATGATATCCTCAGTAAAAAAGAGATTACCGCCGAAACAGGAGCAGGCGTACTCACACTACAGCTCTTTACGGGCAACGATAATAAAGTAGAACGTGTACGGGTAAATATGGGGATCCCCCGCCTTCAGAGATCAGAAATCCCTGTGCTCGGCGAGCCTGCCAATGGGAAAGTAATTAATGAACCTCTTAACATACTCCATACTACATTCAATATAACCTGTGTCTCTATGGGAAATCCCCACTGCGTTATATTTGTGGATGATGTTGAAAGCTTCCAGGCAGAAAAATACGGCCCTATTATTGAAAACCATGACATATTCCAAAGGCGCACAAACGTTGAATTTGTACAGATAATCTCAAAAACTGAAGTCCGTCAGAGAACATGGGAGCGTGGTGCAGGAGAAACACTTGCCTGCGGTACAGGCGCAAGCGCGGTATGTGTAGCTGGAGCCCTGAATGGTCTTACAGAAAAGAAAATACTTAACCATCTCTCAGGAGGAGACCTTGAGCTTGAATGGGCAGAAGACGGTCATCTCTATATGACAGGCCCTGCCGTAGAAGTTTTCAACGGAGAGATAAACCTTTAACCACGGTTAAACCCTATATTGGAGAGATGAACATTGAACTGCCCCATGTGTATAAAATGGAAAGAAGAACCAAAAATGAGGATAGCAGAGCTTAAGTACTGCTATTTGATGTTAAATCAGGATCAGTTCTTTCCCGGCTACTCTCTGCTCTTTACAAAAGAGCATATAACAGAAACATTCTATCTTAAAAGGGCGGCAAGAGGTGGGGTAGTTGAGGAACTAAACAGAGTCGCGGAAGTTCTTTTCAAAATATTCGAACCTGCGAAAATCAATTATGAACTACTTGGTAATATGGTTCCCCATATGCACTGGCATATTGTTCCCCGTTTTACAACCGATTCTTGCTGGCCTAATTCCATATGGAGCAAGCCTCATAAGGAAGTAATGCTTTCGTCCGAAGAGTATAAAGAACGGATAGAGCTTATCCGTGAGGGATTGTAGGGGACGCACACTGGGGGTCCCGACATAAACCACATGTACGCCGTAGGCGTTTCATATCAATAGAAAAAGAAATATATAAATTCTTTTGTCCGTAGGACATTAACCGTTAAAGCCCTAGGGGTTATCTGTTTATTGTATGCGGTATTTCTATTGATATGAATGCCCTACAGGCAATGTAGGGGCGGATGGCAATCCTCCCGATAAAACTGCAAATAGGAGAAAATTTTGAACGACTATTTCGGCGCCCATATGTCAATAAGCGGTGGCCTACATCTAGCCCCTGAACGGGGTAAAGAAGCGGGCTGTTCAGTTATTCAGATATTTACACAAAATTCAAACCAGTGGAAAGGGAAAATCCCTTCTGACTCTGATGCCTCTCTCTTTAAAGAAAAAATTGAAGAGAGTGGCCTGCTGGACGTGGTCTCACACGATATTTACCTTATAAACCTTGCCTCCGCACCTGGAGAGGTAAAAGATAAAAGTATGGTAGCTTTTAAAGAAGAGATGGAACGCTGCAACCGCTTAGGCATTAACAAAATAGTAATGCACCCTGGCTCACACCTTGGCGAAGGCGAAGATACAGGCCTTAAAAGGATTGTTGACTCTTTTAATGCTCTGATTGAAACAACACCTGACTATAAAGGGAAAATTCTCCTTGAAAACACAGCGGGACAGGGAACAAACCTGGGCTTTCGTTTTGAGCATCTTAAAACCATAATAGACAACAGCAGTTTCCCTGACCGCTTCGGCATATGTCTGGATACCTGCCACGCGTTTGCGGCAGGATATAACCTTGTTACTGCTGAAGGATATAAAAAAACTTTTGAACAATTTGACAGGCTGATAGACCTTGATCGGCTTTTATGCTTTCATATGAATGACTCAAAAAAAGGGTTAAGCTCCAAAGTAGACAGGCACGAGCATATAGGGCAGGGCGAAATGGGACTTGAACCTTTCAGAATGTTGGTAAATGACTCCCGCTTCACAAAAATCCCAAAAATTCTCGAAACCCCTAAAGGTGATAATAATGAGATGGATGCCATAAACCTTAAAACTCTGAGGGATATGGTTAAATCAAAAGGTTAGAGCATGAAAGCTGTAATACAAAGAGTGAGCCAGGCTTCTGTAACTGTTAATTCAAAAATTGTGGGAGAGATATCTAAGGGAACCGTTGTACTTCTTGGAGTTGAAAATGGAGACGGAGAAGAAGACGCTCTATGGCTTGCTAAAAAAATAGCAGAAGTAAGAATGTTTGGAGATAGCGAAGGAAAAATGAATCTGGCTTTACAGGATGTAGGCGGCTCTGTTCTTGCCGTATCCCAGTTTACCCTTGCAGGTAATTGTGAAAAAGGGAGACGACCATCCTTTACATCTGCCGCCCCTTCTGATGAAGGAAACAGACTTTATCAGTTTTTCGTACAGGCTTTGAGAGAAAAGGGATTAAGGGTAGAAACAGGGATATTCCAGACTGATATGAAAGTATCCCTTATTAATGACGGCCCTGTTACTTTTATCCTTGAAAGCAGACGGAAAGGGAGAGAAACTTAAGTGAAAGAGCTTAACAAAAACCTGAAAAACATTCTTGATAATCTGTACGATAACCGTTCTCAGATACATATGCATAATGATCCCGTATCATTCTGTCATAAATTCAATACTCCGGAAGATCAGGAAATTGCAGGGCTGATCGCTTCATCTTTTGCCTACGGTAATGTAAAAATCATCTTAAGAAACCTTCAACAGATATTTTCAAAAATTGGAGATTCACCAAGAAGATTTGCGGAAAATTTCCAGCCTGAAGAAGGAGTAAGACTCTTTGCGGGCTTTAAACACAGATTTAATGACGCAAAAGACCTCTCTGCCCTGTTCATTGCAATTCGCTATATGCTTGAAAAAAGCGGCAGCATAAAATCTTTCTTTCTTACAGACTTTGCAGAAAGCGACAAGGATATAACATCTGCCTTAACCAAATTTACAGAAACCTTAAAAAGTTTCGACTATTCACCGGTATTCGGGACAAAGGCGTTACCGCCTGACTCTTACTTTCCTTTTCTCTTCCCCTCCCCTGCCTCCGGCAGCGCATGTAAACGGCTCTGTATGTATCTTCGTTGGATGGTACGTCCTGCTGATGGGATAGACCTCGGCATATGGGATATCATACATCCCTCTAAACTTATTATCCCTGTTGATGCTCATATACACAGAATTTCAGGGCTTTTGGGGCTTACAAACAGAAAACAGGCAGATTGGAAAATGGCGCAGGATATAACCGATACTTTAAGGGAGCTGGATCCTGATGATCCTGTAAAGTATGATTTTGCCATTGCTCATATTGGAATCTCAGAAGGATGTAATGGTAAAAATCAACAGATATGCAGAGAGTGCCCTATTGCAGAAGTTTGCACAGGGAATAAATTCTGAAATTGAACAAAGTGTTGCCAGCAAAGACGTTATGACTACCGATATTTCAGTAGACTTCCCGCCGAAATCGCAGCTTGTCAAAGATAATATGAGTATTATAGAAATAAGCTGTTGACATTTAAAGAAATTACTGCTCTGGGGAATAAAGATGCTAAAAAAAGTTACATGGGATAAACATCCGATACTCGGCAACCTTGAGTTAGACTTTTTAAAGCCTAGTGGTGGAATTTATAACTCTATTATTTTGGCTGGCGAAAATGGCTCAGGAAAAACGACCATTCTTGATACACTAAGTACATTTCTTAATCTTGGTTCAATAGAGCCATTTAAACAAATTGAGTATGTTATTGATAATAACTCGTACACAATTATACAATCAGAAACAAAAGAGCTTCGTGCGCTTGGTTTCCACAACCGAATAGATACTTCCGGCATAAAAACTCAAATAACTAGTAATCATGAGAACGGAAGAGAAACTATTAAGAACGATCCACTTGATATCAGACATTATGGCTGTGTTTATTCAAAGGCACGTACTGGATTTAGTACAAGGCCTATAAAAACGACAACAACCGAGCAACTTGATGATAACAAGTATGAGAACGATACTAATGAAGATTTTACATCCATCAAACAACTGATTGTCGATGTTTCGGCACAGGATGATGCTACATTTCGGAGGCATTTCAATTCAATGATTGATAAAACACAATCCGAGATTTCCGATACATTCAAACCAATATCAAAAATGGAGCGGTTTACAAGTGCTTTCAATGCGTTTTTCGAAAATATGGAGTTTTCTAAAGTTGACAATGAGTCAAGAGATGAAAAACGAGTTTTATTCATGAAAAATGGAATTGAGGTACTTGTTGATGCATTAAGTACCGGTGAAAAGCAAGTGGTTTTCCGCGGTGCTCATTTATTAAAGAACAGCGCAAATTTAATTGGTGGAGTCGTTCTAATTGACGAACCGGAATTAAGTATGCACCCAAAATGGCAAGAGAAAATTCTACAATATTATCGAAACCTATTTAAAAAAGAAGATAGTCAAATGGCACAGATTATTTTTGCTACACATTCTGATTATATTCTACGTGCAGGCCTTGAAGATAATGACAATGTTTTGATTATGGTATTAAGCGAAGAATCTGGGATGATACGAGTTAAAAGGGTTACTGCACCTACAGTGTTGCCAAGCATTACATCAGCTGAAGTTAATTATGTTGCGTTTGGTATCGCTTCAAATGATTATCATATTGAACTATATGGACATCTTCAAAACAAAGAAAACAAAAAAGCAGTCAAGGCTTGCGATGATTTTATTGCAAATCATCAGTTATATAATTCGGGCATACACTCTAAACCTTCGACATATGCGCAAACGCAGTATACGACATTACCTACATATATTCGCAATGCAATTGACCACCCTGACCCAAGCAGAACATTCACTCAAAGCGAGTTAGAAGTTTCGATAAAGTTATTAATTGAACTTTGCAGATAAATTGCCTGCTGTTGGTGCAGAGATATGAGTATCCTGCTATATAAATATTTTACCTCTCATACCAGCACATAACCGATTAATGATTCCAAAATTTAACTTGCATTGCCACACAGTTGCTGCGATACTATTTTATTCTTTTCAAGGGCTTTCAGCCCTTTTTTTATCTATAATTATTATATCGTAGGAGTTGTGACTAATGCAGGAACTTATAAGAAATATCGCCATTATAGCCCATGTTGACCATGGAAAAACGACCCTGGTTGACGCAATGCTCAAACATGCCGGCGTGTTCCGTGAAAACGAAGTTATTACAGACAGGGTAATGGATTCCAATGACCTTGAAAAAGAGCGTGGAATAACTATTCTTTCTAAAAACCTCTCTGTTCACCATGGCCGCTACAAAATAAACATCGTTGATACCCCCGGTCACGCGGATTTCGGCGGCGAGGTTGAACGGGTTCTTACAATGGTTGACTCTGTTCTTCTGCTGGTAGACGCTATTGACGGCCCTATGCCTCAAACCCGATTTGTTTTAAAAAAATCCCTTGATTTAGGACTTAAACCTATCGTTGTTATAAATAAGATCGACAGGCCAGGGGCGCGGCCTGAAGAAGTAGTTGATATGGTTTTTGACCTGTTTTGCGAACTTAATGCCAATGATGAACAGCTTGATTTCCCTATTGTATATACCAGTGCAAAAATGGGATATGCGAAGCTGGATATGGCATCTACGGCAACTAGTATGGAATCTCTGTTCGCAGTTATAGAGAGCAATGTACGCCCGCCTAAAGGTAATGCAGATGCCTCATTTCAGCTTCTTGTCACCAATATTGACTACAACGACTATATAGGCAGAATTGCAACGGGAAAAATTCATAGCGGCAATGTAAAAACAGGCGAAATAATTGCTCTTATTAAAAGAGACGGAACAATAAAAAAAGGGAAAGTTTCAAAACTCCTTGGTTACGAAGGACTTAAACAAGTTGAAATCACGGAGGCCATAACAGGTGATATTGTTACTGTAGCCGGTTTTGAAGATGTGGGAATTGGAGAGACTTTTGCATCCGCTGAAAATCCGGTTCCTCTTCCATATATGGCCATTGACGAGCCTACAATATCAATGAACTTTATTGTTAATTCATCACCTTTTGCGGGAAGAGAAGGAAAACTGGTTACATCCCGAAATATTCGTGAGCGCCTTGACAAAGAGCTTCGTACAAATGTTTCTCTTAGAGTTGAAGATACCGTAAATGCAGATACTTTCAAGGTTTCAGGGCGTGGGGAACTGCACCTGTCTATCCTTATAGAAAATATGCGACGGGAAGGTTTTGAAATGGCCGTTTCAAAACCTGAAGTTATCTTTCGTGAAGTTAATGGTCAAAAAATGGAGCCGATGGAAGATCTGGTAATTGATGTTCCTACAGAATATCAAGGTGCGATTATTGAAAAGATGGGGCCCCGTAAAGGCGAAATGACTTCTATGACACCTATGGGAGACAGTGTCCGCCTAGAGTTTATGATACCTGCAAGGGGGCTTATCGGGCTTAGAGGCGAATTGCTTACGGAAACAAGGGGAACTGCTGTTATTACACATACTTTTAATGATTATGCCCCATACAAAGGAGATATTCCGGGGCGTAAAAACGGCGTACTAATCGCTATGGAAAACGGTGAAACAACAGCATATGCTCTTGATGCGCTCCAACCAAGGGGTATACTGTTTCTTGGGCCTGGCATTGAAGTTTACGGCGGTATGATTATAGGTCAGCACGCAAAAGATAATGATCTGGATGTTAACCCATGTAAAGGAAAGAAACTGACAAACATCAGGGCATCAGGCTCAGACGATGCGGTTAAACTGGCTCCGCCTAAAATACTGACACTTGAGCAGGCTCTTGAATTTATTGATGACGATGAGCTTGTTGAAGTTACGCCAAAGTCTATCCGTTTAAGGAAAAAAGAACTTGATCCAATACGCAGGAAACGGAAGTAAACTTTACCTGCTAAGGTTGACTTTTACCAATTTTTAACTAATTATAAATAGTTAGAGGATACGATTAATGTACATAAAAACAAAATACCTTTATTTTTTAACTATAGTCTTATTTTGCGCATCTTGTGGCACTCTACCAAAAATCACAGATCCTGTAGCCCTTAACAAAAGGGCTCACTCTCTGTACGAGAAAAAGCAATATACCGATGCAGCAACTGATTGGAAAAACCTCCAAAAGATGGAAATATCCCCGGATTTAGCCACAGAGACAGAATTAAATCTTGCCGATGCGTATTATTATGGGAAAAAGTATATTGAAGCTGAAGCTGCCTATAAAGAGTTCCGTAAAATGCACCCCGCAAATGAAAAAGCCCCTTATGCCCTCTTTCAAATGGGTATGAGTAACTATAAGCAATTCACTGGTATTGACAGGGACCAGACAGCTGTTAAAAATGCTCTGATATATTTTCAGGAATACGTTAGTACATATCCCGAATCAGAATACTTTAAAGACGCAACAGGAAAAGTTGAAGAAAGCAAAACAAAACTCCTCCAATATGAGCAATACATCGCGAATTTTTATTATAGACGACACCAATATAAAGCCAGTGCCAAACGTATGGAAGATGCCCTGGCAGAATATCCTGATAATGCTGCTAATGACAGAACTCTTTATCTGCTTGGCCTGGCGAGAACAAAACTAAAGGAAAAAGACAAAGCGAATGAAGCTTTTCAAAAACTCATTGATAAATTTCCTAACAGCAAATACGCGAAAAAAGCCAAATCAATGATCAAAAAGTAGCAGTTTTACAAATTACAAAATGGTTCAATTATAAGCCTATCTTTACAAAGAGATTTTTATGTCTTGGCCGTACATTGCTCCAATCTTACTTCTCTGCTGTTCCAACGTATTTATGACATTTGCCTGGTATGGCCAGCTACGCTTTCCTACTTCACCATTATTATGGGTAATATTGATCAGTTGGAGCATCGCGTTATTGGAATATTGTCTCGCCGTACCTGCTAACCGAATCGGCCATCAGGTCTATTCGGCCGCGCAGCTCAAAACCATGCAAGAAGTAATCACGCTGATTGTATTTGCAATCTTCTCAGTGACATATCTAAACGAGCCTCTCAAATGGAATCACGGCGTAGCATTTGCACTGATCGTAGCAGCCGCCTATTTCGCGTTTCACAAATTCTAAAGTTATATAACTCCGGCTTTTAGCAACAATAATGGCTTGAAAAGCCGAATTTTCATAACCGTAGGCCATTGGCCTGCGGAAACAAAGAAATACACTATCTGCCTGAAAGGCAGGACTTTTTTCTGTTGCTTCTTATTTGGAATAAAGGGGAGGAGGGTCTTGCCTTCCAGGCAAGAGAAAGATTACTTTTTATAACCGCAGGTCGCTGACCTGTGGTTATAAAAATCAAGCCCTATCGGGCTAAAATATAAATTGGTCGAAGAGAGGTTAGCTCAGGTATTACCTGAGCTGACAAGCTAAAAATGTAATTGGTCGATTAACTAAAGAGAAAAATGTGGCTTTGGCTTTTGATCATATAGATTCACCAAATTTCTTTATTTGCTTTATATTTACTACATCTGCAATATTTCGTTCTTTCCTTTTGTAGCGCGGAGCGAAAAAACCTAAAAACATGCCCGCTCCATACATAACGTGCATACATGGGCAGATAAGACAGAAACGCCACGCAACTGAAAAGCCGGATGAATACCATACCGAAAGCGATGTTACTCCGATAATTAAAAAATAGAACAACAACGGAAGGGCAAACCATATAGGTAAGATTGTAAGGAAGAGTAAATATAAAATAAAAAACATCGGCACAAGGCTTAATAATGATACAGAATGGCTAATAAGCGTCTGCTCGGCTCTTCCTCGTCCGTAACTTAACATCTGTTTAACAAACGCTTTCCAATGGGGTCTTTGACCTCTTGATACATAAATATCAGGATCATGTATAAGTTTATACCCCTCTTTTAGAAGCCTATCCATTAATTCGTTCTCTTCATTTGGATAAAGCCTTTCGTCAAGGCCTCCTAAGGCTATATACAAATCTTTTCTGAATGCAAGATTACAAAGTATAAGTTCGTTATCCCCTGTTTCTCTGACCTTTCCGTACCGTCTATAACGATTTCTTACCCCGCCGCCGCCGACAAGCGATCTGAAAGCCGCTGCAATAGCCAGTTGAAACGGACTGCTGTCTGGCAAAGGAGGCGTAAGAGAAGGCCCTCCAACTACAGCCACTCTCTCATCCTGGAAATGCTTCTCAGCTCTTTCAAGTGCATCTGACACTAGCAATGAATCATCATCAATGAAATAGAGGATATCTCCTGTTGCGTAAGACGCAGCCATATTCCTCTGTTTACTTGGCCTGGTCCCTTCAGCAACTACAACTTCATAGTCAGATTGGGTAAAACCAACGTTTTTCAAAGCTTCAAGGGCAGCTACTGCCCCTCCCGGTTTTACCGGTATAATAATTGAGAACTTTTCCATTGATCCATCTATAAATTTTATATAACTTTGGCAGCCATATACTGCTGTAAATTCCCCTCCCTGGAGGGGTGCCCAAAGGGCGGGGTGGTCTATGTCGCTCGTGTTTCATTTCGCGCTTTTCGCGTCTTTCGCGGTTATTGTTCTGATATTGCTAGCGGCAGGTTGCCGCCCCTACATGGACAATACATAACGAAGGCAACACAGTTGGACGTAAAAATCGGAAGCCGTATAATTGTAATAACAAAAAAAGTCCTGAAACTACATACAAAATTTCAGGACTCTTCATCATCTTATGAATACTACTGTGTTATTAAGAAAAAAGGTGTCTAATTTTCTCTATCAACATATGGAATATAGTATTACCTCCTGCTCCATAACTATGCAAACCGGATAGAAGCAAGTTAACCCCAAGATAACAGAAAATTGTCGCGCAAAAGCCAATAATAGAAAGCCATGCTGCCCTTTTGCCAACCCAGCCACGTGTAATTCGCGCATGCAAAAATGCCGCATAAATAAGCCAGACAATAAGTGACCATGTCTCTTTAGGGTCCCAGCTCCAATATGTACCCCATGCGTAATTTGCCCATGCAGCTCCCGTTACAATACCAAGTGTAAGAAGTGGGAAACCGACCATAATGGCTTTATAATTAAGATCGTCAAGTACCTTTGCAGGAGGGAATAATCCAATAACGCCACCAGCCTTCGCATCTGAATTCCCTGATTCACCCCTAGTCTTAATAAGATACATTATAGATATTCCGCAAGCCACCGCAAAAGCTGCATACCCAAGAAAGCATGTTATAACATGGTATAATAGCCAGTTACTTTGCAAAGCCGGTACAAGCGGCTCTATATCACTTTGGAGTCTTGTTTGCGCCCATGCCATGCCAAAAACGGCAAAAGGCATAACAAAAGCTCCGATAACTCTGTACTTGTATTTTAACTCTATGATCCCGTAAATAAGAACTATTGTCCATGCGAAAAAAACTACTGATTCATAGAGATTTGTAAGTGGCGCATGACCAACTCCCATATCATATGACTCTTTCCATCGCAAAATTATCGCGGTTGTATGGATGAACCACCCTACATAAGCCGTAAGGCTTCCAAGAAGGCCGATCCCCTTATTTTTTGTGGCAAGATAAACAAAAAACACAACCATAGAGATCATATAAAAAATTGTTGTTGTATTAAAAAGCATGGAACTGGACATTTATATCCTCCGGATTTTTCTCTTACAGATTTTTCAGTTTTTCTACCATTGATTCAAACTTAACTTCAAAAGCAGCAGGATTTTTATTGGCTGTACCGCCCATCACAACCCGGCCATTTGCAAATCTTATCCAAACACGTTTATGGGAGAGGAAAAAGGCCATGATTATCCCCACTACCATAAGGAAGCATCCAAACCAGACCACCCAAACCCCTGGATCTTTGGCTACTTGTAACCCTGTATAATATTTTGTCCCAGACCCTACATAATGAATAACTATATCCCCTTGCTGCTGCTGTTGTACTTCAGGATAATTTTTCATTACAACAAATTGATCAGGAGATTTCCCGGCTTCTGTAACTCTCACTAACACAGCAGGACCCGAAAATTGACCGCTACTACTGCTTGAAATATCTTCGGTGGAATCAACTATCTCAAGCATACTTCCGTCAGGCAGCTTCGTTTTACTCCCCATCTTTGCGTCAATATGAGCAAAGTCTTGACTACCTTTTTTTGCAACGTCAAAATGAAATGTAGAACCTTCACCGGTCTGGCCGTAATTAGACTGGTAAAATGTAATCCCTTTATAGGTAAGCGGTTTATTCACAATAACAGGTATATGCTCATAACCTTTTACAGGCTGGCCGTTCTCATCAACAACTGTCAGAATACTTTTATACTCCTTTGGCATACCTGTATCGTAAAAAGATACGGAGAAACTATCAAGAAACAGCCCAAAGGGAAGTTCCTTAGGGTTCCCTGTTACAGTACTATAAATAGTGTCGCTTGCCATACCCTCAGGAATCTGCATCACCCCTTTAAAACCAAAAATTGAGCCAATAAGCGCACCCACAAATATTATTACTATGCTCAAATGGACTACATAGACCCCAAAGCGGCACCATGCATGTTTTTGAACGAAAAAATACGTTGCTCCGTCTTGCTCCGTTACTTTTGGCTCGCCTATTTCAGATTTAAGAAAGCCTCGTAATTTCTCTTTTGCCTCCCCTGTCATTTTACGTTCAAAAGTCTGCTGCAAAGTCTTTTGCAGCCCTTCGTCCATAATCAGTGTTGGTTCCGCGACTATCTTCCAGACCCTTGGTAAACGTTTTACAGAACAGCAAATAATATTAAAAGTAAGAAGCCCAAGCAGGCTCATGAACCACCAGGAGTGGTACATATGAAAAAAACCAAGGGTTTTATATATACTTAGTTTTGTTGGCCCGATACTCGCGATATATTGAGATGGAACATTCGGCTCCTGAGGAATAATAGTCCCTATTATTGAAATTAGAGCTAATACAATAAGCAGAGAAAGGGCAAGTTTTAAAGAACAGAAAAAATCCCATATTGATTCGATAAAATTACGTTTAGCTGTTGTCAATTCCTTCTCCTGATAATCGTGTGCTAAAAAACCAGCAACGCTTCTTTTATTATTAATTTTATTATTATATATAAACAGGTTACAAATTGGAACTCTTTTTCAAAAAAGACGAGAAACAAAGAGGGAAGCGGCTATAAGCTGCTTCCCTCAAAAACAAGAACTAAAAACCTATTTAGTAAGCATTATCTTTTATGACATTCCCCACACTTGGTTGGGCCTTGACCTTTCTCTTGATGGCAACCTTTACACCCTTTTCCATGAGCAAAATCTTTTCCAAAGTCTGCTATTACACCAGGAGTACCGGGACCATGACAAATAGCGCAATCTTTTAACGTCTCTTGATGCTTTTTGTGATCAAAAGTAACATCACCATTTCTCGCATGAAATGTCATTACGTCAGCAGCCATAACTGAAGTAGCAGCAAACATTGTGATCGCAAAAGCAGCAATAATTCTTTTCATCTTTGATTCCTCCCATTTATAGATTAAATTAACTTGGGTTACATAAAATAGTTATCCCTTTTTGTCAAGTTAAAATGACTCCTGAAGGGCTTTATCCTTCTTCTCTACATCCTCCGCCATCTTTTTTCGATACTCTTTTAAAGCGGCTCGTAATCCATTATCTGAGAGCGAAAGCATCTGAACGGCAAGGAGCCCGGCGTTTTTAGCGCCCGCCTTACCAATTGCCATAGTTGCTACAGGTATACCACCAGGCATCTGAACCATTGCATAAAGAGCATCCAGACCATTAAGAGCCCCTCCGCCAATAGGGACACCAATAACAGGAAGGGTAGTTTCAGAAGCAACCACACCGGCTAAATGTGCTGCCATTCCGGCAGCAGCTATTATTACTTCTATCCCTCGTTCTTCAGCGCCAGAAGCCAGGGCAGCAGTTTTTTGCGGTGATCTGTGAGCTGAAGAAACATGCATTTCATATGGAACACCAAACTCTTTAAGAATCTTCCCGGCTTCTTCCATAATGGAGAGATCTGAATCGCTACCCATGAGGATAAGCACTTTTGCATTGTTCATAAATTCTATCCTTTTCTATCTATTATGTGACGCAGGCTTTTGGTCATGTGCTGCGTTACCTATCGTGTTATTCCCCTCTGTGGAGGGGTGTCCGAAGGGCGGGGTGGTTTTGGCGTACACCGTGCACCCCTACACGCCACACCTTGACTTTATTTCTTTGGAAAACGTGGCGATTTTTTAAGCCCTACTTTACAGAGAGCAAACTCAAAAGCTGTACCTAATACCCCAAACCCATATCTCACGCTTCGCCTGAAGTTTATAGAAGAGGCCTCAGGAAAATATTTTGTAGGACAGCTTACCTCCCCTATTCTGAACCCCTCCCAAACAATTTGAGCCAGCATCTGATTATCGAATACAAAATCATCAGAATTTGCGTCCAGAGGAAGGGTTGTAAGAACTTCTCTGGAAAAAGCCCTGTATCCCGTATGGTATTCGGAAAGTTTATGTCTTAAGAGAAGGTTTTCTGAAAGGGTAAGAAAACGATTCGAAATATACTTATAAACAGGCATTCCACCTTTCAGCGCCCCTATACCCAGAATTCTGGAAGCCAGCACTGCATCAAACTCTCCATAAGCAATCATTGAAGCCATAGCAGTTATAAGGTGCGGAGTATACTGATAGTCAGGATGGAGCATAACTACAATATCAGCTCCAAGATCAAGAGCTGTCTTATAACAGGTCTTCTGATTACCGCCATACCCTTTGTTTTCTTTATGCACAACAGTAGTAATACCAAGCCGTTTGGCAACTTCCGCGGTATCATCACTACTAGCGTCATCAACAAGGACAACATCATCTACAAACTCAAAAGGTATTTCCTCATATGTCATCTCCAGAGTTTTTGTCGCGTTGTATGCCGGAAGAACCACTACTATCTTTTTGGAGTTTATCACTCTCTACCTCTTAAGAGCCTTCTGGCCTATATCTCTCCTGAATTGCGCTCCTTCCCAGCTTATTCTGTTTACACCTTCATAGGCTTTATCTATCGCATCTTTAATAGTTGGCCCTAAAGCTGTAACTCCAAGAACGCGGCCTCCGTTAGTGACATAATTACCTTGAGACAAACTGGTTCCCGCATGAAAAACAACAAGATCATCTATTAGCGCTGCCGCATCAAGGCCTTTAATAATATCCCCTTTCACGTAATCCGCAGGATACCCCTTGGAAGCCATAACGACACAAACAGCAGCCTTTTCATCCCACTCAAGAGTTATACCGGATATATCCCCTTCTGCGACAGCCAGTAAGACCGGAACAATATCGGATTTCATTCTCATAAGCAGAGGCTGACATTCAGGGTCTCCAAACCTTGCGTTAAACTCAAGGGTCTTTACACTCTCACCATCTATCATAAGACCGGCATACAAGACGCCGCAGTAAGGGCGCCCTTCAGCATACATACCTTCAATAGCACGCTTTATAACCTGCTCCATGGCAATATCATGGATCTTTGGAGTAACTACCGGCGCCGGAGAGTATGCGCCCATTCCCCCTGTATTAGGCCCTTTGTCGCCGTCAAAGATAGCTTTATGATCCTGGGCAGACGCCATTGGAATAATATTTTTACCATCGCTAAAAGCAAGAAAAGAGGCCTCTTCACCTTTTAAAAACTCTTCAATAACAACTCTTGCACCGGCGCTGCCAAAAGCACTGCCTGAAAGCATATCTTTAACAGCACTAACAGCCTCTTCTTCTGTCTGAGCAACAACCACCCCTTTGCCTGCCGCAAGCCCGTCGGCTTTTACAACAATAGGCGCTCCATGTTTTTTAATAAAAGAAATGGCCGGTTCAACCTCTGTAAAAACCTCATAAAAAGCTGTCGGTATATTGTACTTCTTCATAAGATCTTTTGAAAATGCTTTACTCCCCTCAATAAGGGCGGCATCCTTACTTGGACCGAATATTTTAAGGCCATTTTTCTGAAAAAGGTCAACAATTCCAAGCGACAGAGGAACTTCAGGGCCCACAACAGTCAGGTCAACAGACTCTTTCTTCACAAACTCCAGCAGAGAATTAATATCCTCAACTTTTATCTGAACAAGCTCTGCAAGCTGGGCAATACCCGGATTACCGGGAGCGGCATAGATTTTCTCAACAAGAGGTGATTGCGCTATTTTCCAGACAAGGGCGTGTTCGCGGCCACCGCTGCCTATAACCAGAACTTTCATATAACTCCTATTTTCATATGACGCAGGCTTTTGGGCATATGCTGTATTGCCGGAGCCTGCACTGAGCGAAGCGAATGTGCCGCGTCTCGTTTAACCGTAGGGGCGCGATTTATCGCGTCCAATGGGGGCATGATAAACAGGGCGCCTTGCCTATGCCTCAAAATCCTGTGTCATCATGTAAAATGATCTCTTACATAATTCTATGGGTTTTGTACGATTAGGCAATTATACTTTTATATCGTTATTCCAATCAGCTGAGGAGATACCTGAGCTAACAGACAATATTGTATTTCACATTCATTACCTAATCATCTTTTTTTAATACAATTAGGCAATATTTAAAGCCATATAAGAAATCAGTGCCTGAAGTGTCTCATCTCTGTGAACACCATTGCCATCCCATGCTCATCAGCGGCCGCTATTACCTCGTCATCACGTATACTCCCGCCGGGTTGTATTACAGCCACAATACCAACTGCAGCGGCATTATCTATTCCGTCCCTGAATGGGAAAAATGCGTCTGACGCCATTACAGAGCCATGCAGATCAAGGCCGGCATTTTCCGCTTTTATGGCAGCAATTCTGGCAGAGTTTACCCTGCTCATCTGGCCCGCGCCAACTCCCATTGTCATACCATCAGCCCCATAAACAATAGCGTTTGACTTGACAAATTTTGCTACACGCCATGTAAACAGCAAATCTTGCATCTCTTTCTCTGTTGGCTGCCGTTTTGTAACAACTTTAAGCTCACTGTAGAGAGAGAGATCCGCATCCTGAACGAGCAGTCCGCCATTAACCTTTTTAAAATCAATCCGGGGGGTTTGTTTCTCAGGCCACACGCCGCACTCAAGAAGCCGTACATTTTTCTTAGACTTAACAACTTCAATAGCGCCCTGAGACAGTTTCGGAGCAACAATTACTTCAACAAACTGGCGGTCGCATATAGCTTTTGCAGTCTCCTCATCCAGTTCTTTATTAAAAGCTATAATACCACCGAAAGCTGATTCAGGATCAGTACTGAACGCACGATTGTAAGCGTCCAGGATATTCTTGCCCAGAGCTACTCCGCAAGGATTCGCGTGTTTTACAATAACGCAGGCAGGGCCTTCGTTAAACTGCTTTATGCACTCAATAGCAGCGTCAGTATCACCTATATTATTATATGAAAGCTCTTTCCCCTGAACCTGACGGGCTGTGGCAACTGAAGCCTCTTCAATATCAGAGGATACATAAAACGCTGCCGACTGGTGGGAGTTTTCTCCATAACGCATTCCCTGAGCCAGTTTGTACTGGATCGTAAAAGTATCGGGGAACTCTTTGACACTCCCTGTCGTTCTGCAGCCAAGCCAGTTTGAAATAGCGGCATCATAAGCGGCAGTACGCTGAAAAACCTTTACCGCAAGCTTAAAATTAGTCTCTTTGGTTACAGAACCATTAGAACTCTTCATTTCACTCATAACAACAGCATAGTCAACAGGATCAGTTATAACTGTAACATCAGGGTGATTTTTCGCAGCTGCGCGAAGCATTGTAGGGCCGCCTATATCGATATTTTCGATGGCGTCCTCAAGAGAACAGTCTCCCTTTGCCACAGTAGCTTCAAAAGGATAAAGATTAACAACAACCATATCAATGGGCTCAATCCCATGCTCTTTCATCATTGCTACATGTTTGGGATTGGAACGCATTCCAAGAAGCCCGCCATGCACTTTTGGATGTAAGGTTTTCACACGACCGTCAAGCATCTCAGGAAAACCTGTAAATTCAGAAACATCTTTAACTGTAAGGCCAGCCTCCCGTAAAAGCTTTGCAGTTCCCCCTGTTGAAAGAATTTCAACTCCAAAACCTGCCAGATCCTTTGCGAATTCCACAATCCCCGTTTTGTCTGACAAACTGATAAGCGCACGACTGATTTTTGCCATATCCTGCCCCCTTTTTATAGTTAGTGATTAACACAGATAAATTGAAGAAAAATGTATATTGCTACAAAAGTAATACCCTTTCAAGACAAACTTTTTAAGACGGCTTTTGGCGGGTATAATGGCTTGAAAAGCCGAATTTTCATAACCCCAGGCCAACAGCCTGGGGAAACAAAAAATATAATACCTGCCTGGAAGGCAGGACTTTCTCTACTGCTTCTTATTGGGAACAAAGGGGACCAGTATCTTGCCTCCCAGGCAATAGAGAAATTATTCTGCTCAACCACAGGTCGCTGACCTGCAGTTATGAAAATCAAGCCCTATCGGGCTGAAATACAAATTGGTCGAATATAGGTTAGCTCAGGTATACTCTGAGCTGACATGCTAAAAACTCAATTGGTCGATTAACTAAAGAGAAAAATGTGACTTAGATTTTTGGTTATATATTAGAAATTCATATGTTGAATAAAGTATCTTTCAAACACAGGCGTTCCCGACAAAGGAACCACCTTCAAAGAACAAGCCAAACTATCAACCTCTTCAGAGCCCTTTGCAGATGTAATAAAACTGACAGCCCCCTTAATAACCCCATTTTCTGTAAACCTTGTATTTTCCAGAACCGCATCAGGGAGCATACCTATGGCAGCAAGGTCTTCAGGAGGAAGAGACGCACCAAAAGAACCGGTAATTACAACTTCTGATAAATCTTCCCAGCTCACTCCTGAACGTTGCAACAGAACTTCTATACCACCCCTTATACCGGCCTTTGCCAACTGAACTCCCCTTATATCACTCTGGCTAAGGGAGATAGAATTATACGCATCCTGATACAGCACAAAATGCCGTTCATTGTTAATTTCCCTCAAATGATTGGCAAGGAAAGAAGAAACGTCTTCCGGATGACGCAGAAAACCTGTGGCGTCCAAAACCCCTTCATGGAGAAGCGTAGAAATAAGACTGATAACTCCTGAACCGCATATTCCTACCGGACTCTTATCATCAACAGTTTTTAAATTGAGGCGTTCATTATCAACCGAAACTTTCAATATGGCTCCGGGCAAAGCTGCCATACCTGAAGAGAGATTACCTCCTTCAAAAGCAGGTCCAGCAGCAGCGGAAGTAGCCCAGACAGCTTTCCCATTAGTAAGAGCGATCTCGCCGTTTGTGCCAAGAT
>Ga0123357_10001778_pt1 | contig 23332 bp, 21 predicted proteins | sample TergutEmb28metaG_FD_89873 | JGI IMG/M metagenome (GOLD analysis project Ga0123357, IMG submission 89873) | Embiratermes neotenicus P4 segment gut microbial communities from Petit-Saut dam, French Guiana - Emb289 P4 | ecosystem: Host-associated > Arthropoda: Insects > Digestive system > Gut ... | reverse complement strand
TGACGACCTTTTACATGACCTGCTTTACAATATTCACTACTTTTACATTTAGGACAATCCATAATTTATTCTGTTTAGTTCGACGGCACAAAGGTACAATATATATACTAAATTAACAATACCATGATTTTAATTATATTTTTATAAAAAATAAGGTATTGTTAATTTGGTGTATATTTTACAAAAAAATATCTTTGAAAATCAACACTTTATCTTCTCAAATTATATATAAAACTATACTAAATTAACAATACCAAAAATAAAATTAATAAAAATTCAAACGATTATCATTAATTTTAGCATTGCGTATCATAGATTGCCAAATCATATAAGGTAAATAATAATTTTTTTGCATTTCCATTCCTTGAATGGTTTGAGTACGATTAAAGTCAGGTACCGAATCTGTTTGATTTGTAATCTGGACAACATATACACCTGTATTACCAGCCACTGGAGTTGAGATTTGATTTTGTTTAAGCGTTGAAATTTTTCCTATTACCGCCGGTTCCTGCTCGCCTCCGACTCCCAAAGTAACGGAAGAAAAATTAACAGAAGTTGCCTGCTTTATCTCCACTCCCAACGCAGCAGCAAGCGTGTGTAAATCACTGTTTTGCTTCATTTTATCTGCAATTTGAGAAGCGATAATTTCGCCTTTCTTAATGCGTATAAGTTGGGAGTTAATCGATGGTGTAACATCTTTGAGCGTTTGATAACCTGAATTATTAACATCGGCAACAGCGGCTACGACAAACTGATTTTTGCAAGAGAATACTTCGGATAAAACTTTACCTTTTTTTGTATCGAATGCCTTGCGTATCAGTTGGCGGGCATCTTGTGTCGTTCCGATTTCGTATGCTGTTTTCATCAAGTTGTTTGCGGTTCGAACAATGTAGTTTTTATCTTTTGCCGCTTTTTCAAAATCATCAATCTTATCTTTTGAATCTACAAGAAATTGGCGTGCCTGGTTAAAAATTTCCGTTTCTGTTTCGGTACTCGGCATTACCTTTCTTTCTAAAATAGCCAAGCAGACTTTATTACGCGATGGACTTTTTTCATACACCTGAATAATCTGTGTCCCTTGATCCATTTCATACGAAGTAACATCGCTGGTATTTGACTTAAAAGCATCTAAAATCATATCTTTGGTAAGCACTCCGCCATACATATCGCGTGTTACCCAACCTATTTCACCACCTCTATTAGCAGTTTGTTGCACGGCAGAAAACTGTTTTGCGAGGGCTGCAAAATCGCCTCCAGCAATTATCACGTTTATCAAACTGTCGGCTTTCTTTTGTGAATCATCCCCTACAATATAGATATGACGCAAACGCACAGAGTCAGGTGAAAAAATTCCTGTCTCCATAATACGAGCCATAGTATAAGTATCGTCGTGGAAAAACGGACCAATAACATCGTCCTTTTTGCCACTAAATGCAAAATCCTTCAAATATGTGGGAACTGTTGCTTGCGAATAAACACTGTGGTCGTTGTACGGAATATCAGAGTTAATATTTACAACTTCTGCAACATCGTTTGTAGTTTTAAACTCATCGCCATATTTGTTAAAAAGATTTTCGACACTCTTATAATCGTCCTGAGAAGGTTTCAAATCAAAAGATACATAACTCAAATTGATGTTATCATCTTGCTTATACCAATGTTTATGTTTTTCAAAAAAATTCTTTATATCGGCTTCGGGAATCTTTACAAGTGAATCTGCAATAGAAAAATATGGTTGTAAAATATAATTAACATCGGAAGTAGTGCGATTATTGTTATACAATTGTTGTGCTTCTAAATTGTTGACTACAACTGATTTGCCTATGAGCGAAAAGTATTTTTCCTGCAAAATATCAAGTCGTACGTTATTAACCAAATAATTCCAATACAATTGCATATTGTCATGCCGTTCGCGCTGTTCCTGGTTTGCAGGAGGATTTTGCAAATAATCCATAAAATTCTTTATCGCAGCAGTAGAAAATTGTCCTTGATCGTCATAAAAAAGCGGGCACTGCATAATAATCCGATGGATATTATTTCCAAACAAATGATCCGACAATTCGTCTGGCGATATATCCATCCCTATTTTTTGGGTAACTTCCGTAATTTTTGTGTTTTGCAGCAAGTACTGCCACACTCGGTTGCGAATTTGTTTTTGCGCCTCTTCGTTAACTTCGGATGCTCCGCTTTCCATTCGATAAGCATTTGTAAACTGTCCTACCAAAGAGTTATACGCTTCATAACTGAATTTTTCGCCGTTAATTTGAGCAACAACATTTTTTGCATCGCGAAAAAATCTTTGACCTTGAGTCAGGAAATCACCGACAATGAAAGCGAACAGAGCAAGCCCGACTATAATAACCAAAACAGGTCCCCAACTTCTAATCTTTTCTAATGTAGCCATTTATTTTAAAATTTATAAAATATTTATATTTAAATTAAAACTTTTTTGCAAAAAAACAAAAACAAATAAATTTTGCGGCTGCAAAATTACAAAAAAATTTTAAAACTAAAACGAAACACCAAATTAAAATTTAATATAAATTACAACTAATTTATTGATTTGAAATTAATGCCAAAATTGCCAAACGGTAGGAATTTAATCCGAAACCAGAAATCACTCCGCTTGCTGCCTGAGCAATAAAACTGTGTCTGCGATATGGTTCGCGGGCAAAAATATTTGAGATATGTACTTCAATTACAAAAATTTGTACTGCTCGTACCGCATCGGCAATAGCGATAGAAGTGTGTGCATATGCACCAGCATTGAGAATAACTCCATCAAAAGCGGAGTTTGCCTCTTGAATTTTATCAATGATTGTACCTTCGCTATTCGATTGAAAATAAGCAAGTTCCACTTCCGGAAATTCTACTTGCATACTTTGAAAAAAACTCTCAAACGAAATATTGCCATATATTTGCGGCTCCCGCATCCCAAGAAGATTCAAATTTGCACCGTTAATAATCAGAATTTTTGTCATATTTTTATTAGAAAAAGAAATTTTTGCAAAATTAAGAAAATTATTAACACAAAAATTATTTTTTAACTTCTAAAATCATGTTATTTTTAATTATATTTTGTTAAAAATAATGTTTTGTAATTTTAAAAAAATCATGTAATTAGATCTTCCATTTTTTAACTAAAAAATAGAGCTGTGTTATATAATACTTATATTTAGAATATTTTTTTAAGAAAAATTATGTGTTAATTAAAGAAATTTGGACAGTATCTTTTTATTGTTCCAAAAAAAAATTTACTTAAAAATAATTAATTTTTTGATTTGAAACAATAATTTGGCTCAATTTTCGCTATATGTAAATTAATAATAAAACAAAGAATTTTTCAGTATTAGCAATTGTAATGCAACGCAGCAGATTAATAATTTTGGTTTTGGCTATGGTGTTCGGTTTTATCGGTTTGGTAATACTGCAAGTTCGCTATCTCACAACCAATGCCAAAATCATAGAAGAGCAATTTAACGAAAATGTTCAATACACGCTTTCTCAGACGGTTTCATTGATAGAAGAAAATGAAGCGTTGGAGTTTTTGTCACAATCGCTTGAAAAAGAAGATTATAGTCCGGACAAAAAGATTTTGGCTTTTATGTATCCCGAAGGTTATAAACTGACGAAAAACATTGACACAACGAGCATTACAGCAAATATAGCACGTCCGACAATTCGACTTTCCACAGGGCATGGCAAGGCAACTATTGAGGAGACATCGCGCTATTTACAAGAGTTGTTTCAGGAAAATTTTTCGCGCCGAAAAACGATCCTCGACCAGGCAGTTTTTCGCTGGCTGCGACAATCGGAAGAGCGTACAGCCGAGCAACGCATTGATTTTGAAGATGTTCAAAATATATTAAAAACACTTTTTGAGAACAAAGGGATTACACAAACCTATTATGTTTATGTTGTAGAGGAGTCGGGCAATATGATTTACAAGTCGGACAATGCGCAGCCATTGCCTTATAGCATAACAAAAGATGCTACTTACAAGCAGCAATTTTTCCCGCTTGAAAATGCGAAAAGTCATGTTTTTTTGAAAGTCGTTTTCCCCCAAAAACAAAATTCTATTTTCAAATCAATGAATTTACTTTTGCCTTCAATAGGATTTATGTTTTTGATTCTTATTATTTTTGTAATAGCAATAATAATTATTTTACGTCAAAAACAATTGGAAATAATGAAAACCGATTTTATTAACAATATGACACACGAGTTTAAAACTCCTATTTCGTCAATTTCGCTTGCTGCACAAATGCTAAAAGACCCTTCGGTTGGCAAATCGCCTGAAATGATGAAACACATTTCGACCGTTATTAACGATGAAACTAAGCGGCTTGGTTTTCAAGTAGATAAGGTTTTGCAAATGGCAATGTTTGAAAAAGAAAATTCGTCTCTTACCCTTACAGAACTTTCTATCAATGAACTAATTACAGATATTATTAATAATTTTTCTTTGAAAGTGCAAAGTAAAGGGGGAAAAATTATTCCAAAACTTGAGGCAAAAAGCGATTGTGCCATTGTTGATGAAGTGCATTTTGCAAATATTATCTATAATCTAATGGATAATGCCCTCAAATATTGCGGAGATAAGCCGCTTTTACTCACTGTTGCCACGAAGAACGAAAAAGATAAAATTCGTATTGAAATTGAAGACAACGGAATTGGAATTAAAAAAGAAGATCAGAAACGAATTTTTGAAAAATTTTTCAGGGTTTCAACAGGTAATACCCACAATATCAAAGGATTTGGACTTGGACTTGCATACGTAAAAAAAATGGTGCAAGAACATCACGGAACGATAAAAGTTGAGAGCGAACCTGGATTGGGAACTAAATTTACTATCTCAATTCCGGTTATTAGTATGTAAAAAAATTAATAAAAAAATAATATTAATAGCAAATAATTTAATTAATTAACATTTAATACTTTATAACAAATGACAGAAGAAAAAGTTAAAATCTTACTATGCGAAGATGACGAAAATTTAGGTATGCTTCTCAGAGAATATCTGAATACAAAAGGTTATTATGTTGCATTGCAGCCCGACGGAGAGGCGGGATTTAAGACATTTCAAAGTGAGAAATTTGACCTTTGTGTCCTTGATGTGATGATGCCCAAAAAAGACGGCTTTACGCTTGCAGTCGACATTAGGGCAACGCACTCTGAGGTGCCGATTATTTTCCTTACGGCAAAATCTATGAAGGAAGATATTTTACAAGGGTTTAAAATCGGAGCGGACGATTATTTGTCCAAGCCATTTTCAATGGAAGAGTTGCTTTACCGTATTGAATCGATTTTGCGCCGCATAACAGGTAAAAAAACAAAAGAAATTGTTAGTTATCAACTTGGCGAATTCCTTTTTGATACGCAAAAACAAGTTTTGGTAAGAGGAAATGAAGTGTCGAAATTGACAACAAAAGAATCGGAATTGCTCAGTTTGCTTGCTTCCAATACAAATGAAATTTTGGAACGAAATTACGCTCTGAAAACCATTTGGGTGGATGACAACTACTTCAACGCACGCAGCATGGACGTGTATATCACGAAGTTACGCAAACTGCTGGCTGCCGACCCGAATGTTGCAATCATCAACATTCATGGCAAGGGATACAAACTTATTGCGCCAAACTTGTCGAGATAAAAGCGTAATGAACACAAGATGCAGATTGCAGGTAATTAATTTTTATCTGCAATTTGTGTTGTGTTTATTCCAAAATTTTGGAATAAATTAAGTGTATTATTTTTACTTATTAAAAAAATTGTAGTATTTCTCACATAATGGATTTTATTGAAGGTGAAATTCTATATATCAACAAGCCGCTACACTGGACTTCGTTCAATGTAGTGAATAAACTGCGTTGGAAAATACAGAAAACGCTAAATATCAAGAAGATAAAAGTTGGACATGCCGGTACGCTTGACCCCTTGGCTACCGGCGTTTTGATTGTTTGTACGGGAGGGCAAACGCGAAGAATTGACGATTTTCAAAGTCAAACAAAAGAATATATCGCAACTTTAAAACTTGGACAAACAACGCCTTCTTTCGATACCGAATTGCCTGTCGATAAAATACTCCCTACCGAACATATTGATTTAGAATTAATTAATAAAATAATACCATCTTTTGTCGGTGATATTTGGCAGCAGCCTCCTGTATATTCCGCAGTAAAAATTGACGGGAAACGCGCTTACGATTATGCTCGCGAGGGGAAAGATATTCATATTCAGCCAAAATTATTACGAATTGACAAAATTGAGATTTTGGAATTTGAAATGCCGCTTCTCAAAATTCGTGTTGTATGCAGTAAAGGTACTTATATCAGAGCGTTAGCCAGAGATATTGGAGAAAGACTGGGCAGTGGCGCACATCTTGTTGCTCTTTGTCGCACAAAGATTGGAGACATTTCCATTGATGATTGTATGGATATTGAAACTGCTGTGCAAATTGTTGAAAATGAATGCTTAAGACAAATAAATAACTCTTAAATGTTTTATTTTTTATTCGCACGTTTGCGCTCGTTCTCATCGAGTATTATTTTTCTCAAACGTATTTTTGATGGGGTAACTTCCACATATTCATCTTCTTTGATATATTCCAATGCCTCTTCAAGCGAAAAAATTACAGGTGGAATGATTCGTGCTTTCTCGTCCGAGCCGCTTGCACGCACGTTGGTAAGTTTTTTTGATTTTGTAACATTTACCACAATATCTCCTTCTTTTGCACTCTCTCCAACAACTTGACCTGCATAAACCTCATCTTGCGGAAAAATAAAAAATCTGCCTCTATCTTGCAATTTATCAATCGCATAGGCAAATGCCTTGCCCGTTTCCATTGCAATGAGCGAGCCGTTTGTTCGTTTGTCAATTTCACCTTTATAAACCTGATATTCAAAGAATCGGTGTGCCATTATTGCCTGTCCTGCCGAAATAGTTAAAACATAATTTCGTAACCCGATAATTCCTCGCGATGGGATAAAAAATTCTAATTGCGTGCGGTCTCCTTTTGCCTCCATACTTTGCAATTCTCCTTTACGTAGAGCAACAATTTCAATTATTTTGCCCGAATATTGTTCTTCGGTATTTATGGTCAACTGCTCAATCGGCTCGTATTTTATGCCGTTTATTTCCTTAAAAATAACTTTTGGTTGCCCCACTTGCAGTTCGTAACCCTCGCGCCGCATTGTTTCAATTAATATTGACAAATGCAACACACCGCGTCCATACACGTTCCAAATATCGGAATCAGGTAATTTCTCAACTCTTAAAGCCAAATTTTTATCTAATTCACGCATTAAGCGGTCATGAATATGTCGTGAGGTGATAAATTTTCCTTCTTTTCCAAAAAATGGCGAATCATTATTTGTAAAAACCATGCTCATTGTCGGCTCGTCGATGGCTATAGGAGCAAGTTGTTCGGGCTGAAATAAATCGGATATTGTATCTCCGATTTCAAAACCGTCAATTCCCATAATGGCGCAAATATCACCCGAAGCAACAGATTTAATGCGTGTCCTGCCCAAGCCGGTGAAAGTATAAAGTTCCTTAATTTTTGCTTTTTGAACAATTCCATCCCTTTTTATTAGAGAAACTTCTGCGCCTTCTTGCATTATGCCCCGATGAATGCGCCCAATGGCAATTCTGCCGACGTAAGACGAATAATCGAGCGAGGTAATTAGCATTTGCAATGTGCCTTCAAGTTGCACCGGAGCAGGAATATATTTTATTATTGCATCCAAAAGCGGCAAAATATTATCAGTTGGTTTTTTCCAGTCGGTAGACATCCAGCCCTGCTTTGCCGAGCCATAAATTACGGGAAAATCAAGTTGCTCTTCCGTGGCGTCGAGGTTGAACATCAAATCGAAAATCAATTCGTGAACTTCGTCGGGGCGGCAATTCGGCTTATCAACTTTATTAATCACCACAATTGGTTTTAGTCCTATCTGCAATGCTTTTTGCAACACAAATCTCGTTTGCGGCATCGGTCCTTCAAAGGCATCGACCAGCAGAAGAACCCCGTCAGCCATATTAAGCACACGCTCAACTTCGCCTCCAAAATCAGCATGCCCGGGAGTATCTATAATGTTGATTTTGTATTTATTATATTCTATTGAAACGTTTTTTGCCAAAATAGTAATTCCACGCTCGCGTTCAAGGTCGTTGTTGTCCATAATCAATTCGCCTGCGTTTTGATTATCACGGAAGAGATGACCTGCCAGCAGCATTTTATCTACAAGTGTGGTTTTCCCGTGGTCAACGTGAGCAATAATGGCAATATTCCGAATTTTTTGCATTCAATTTTTAAAATTTCTGATTCAAACTTAATGATTAATCATTTTCGTAAATGAAAAACTATTTACAAATTTTTATTTTTCTATTTAAAAAAAAAATTAGTAAAAAAAGTTTGCAAAAGTACAAAAAAAATCGCAAATTTGATTATTCAACTTTCACAACTTATTATTTTGTTGTTTTTCAAATATTTACGAAATTTATTAATTCTATTTACAATTATTAAATTTATTTTTTATAAAATATTAATAATAAGTGTATTACTAAACATTATTTGAGCTAAATAAAGCAGGAAATTGGTAAAACACAATTTTTTTATACTTTTGCAAAAAATTTTGAAAAATTTATGTTTGCTTTTTTCAGTTTAATGCGGCGCTTTTTGCCGCCATACAAAAAATTTGTGTTTCTAACTATATTTCTGAATTTGCTTTCAACGCTATTCAGTTTGTTTTCATTTGCAGCAATTATTCCGATATTGAATATTCTTTTTGGCACAGAAAATATTGTAAATCAATATATTGAATGGAATTGGAGTGACAGTTTTGGTGCGATTTTCGATGCGTTAAAAAATAATATCACATTTTATATTCAGCAATTTATTACACTTCACGGCGCTCAAACTGCCTTAATGCTTATAGGAATATTTCTCGTTGCGATGACTTTGCTCAAAACCGGTTGCGCATATTTTTCCAGCTATTTTGTGATCCCGATTCGTACCGGAGTGTTGCGTGATTTGCGTACTCAATTATACGATAAAGTTTTATCACTTCCAATAGGGTATTATTCCGATGAAAGGAAAGGCGATTTGATGTCAAGAATGACCTCTGATGTGAGTGAAGTGGAAAATTCTATTATCAATTCATTAAATTTTATTTTTAAAAATCCTATTACAATACTGGTTTATCTGATTGTAATGTTTACAATGAGTTGGCAACTTACAATTTTTGTGCTGATATTGTTGCCTTTCAGCGGCTTTTTGATTGGTAAAATAGGCAATTCTTTGAAAAAACAATCGCGACAGGGACAAGCGCAGCAAGGCGAATTCCTCTCGCAAGTGGAAGAGACATTGGGCGGACTGCGCGTGATAAAAGCGTTTAATGCTGAAAATAAAATGAAAAAACGTTTCAATACATTGAACGAAACATTACGGCGAACTTTCAACCGAATTTTCCGCCGCTACGAACTTGCACATCCGATGAGTGAATTTTTGGGAACAGTGGTAATTGCTATTCTACTGTGGTTTGGGGGAACGCTTATTCTACGGCATAACAGCCCCATTGATGCTGCCGCTTTCATTTATTATCTAGTAATTTTTTATAGCATAATAAATCCAGCAAAGGACCTCTCACGAGGCGCGTATTCAATTCAAAAAGGAATGGCTTCGCTTGAAAGAGTGGATAAAATTTTACTGACCGAAAATCCGATTACAGACCCTCAAATATTTGAAATGCTTAATGACTTTTCCAGTAAAATTGAATATAAAAATGTGTCTTTCAAATACGAAAACGAATGGGTGTTGCAAGATATAAATCTTTGTATTCCAAAGGGAAAGACCATTGCATTGGTTGGACAAAGCGGTTCGGGGAAATCAACTTTAGTAGATTTGCTGCCAAGATTTTATGACGTACAAAGAGGAGGCATTTTTATTGACGGTATTAATATTAAAAATTTTAAAATGTATAATTTACGTTCCAAAATGGGCAATGTCAATCAGGAGGCAATACTTTTTAACGATACTTTTTTTAATAATATTGCTTTTGGAGTAGAAAATGCTACATTGGAACAGGTTGTTGCTGCGGCGAAAATTGCCAATGCACACGACTTTATTGTTGCCACCGAAAATGGCTATGACACTACAATCGGCGACCGTGGCTCAAAACTTTCAGGGGGACAGCGACAACGTATCAGCATTGCCCGTGCAATTTTGAAAAATCCACCGATACTGATACTTGACGAGGCAACGTCTGCACTTGATACTGAAAGCGAAAAACTCGTTCAGCAAGCGCTCGAAAACCTGATGAAAAACCGAACTACACTTGTTGTGGCGCACCGCCTTTCAACTATCCAACGTGCAGACGAAATCTGCGTTGTCCATCAGGGGCGCATTGTTGAGCGTGGAACGCACAATGAATTACTCCTACTCAAGGGTTATTACAAAAAACTTTATGATATGCAGTCGTTTTAAAAAAATGTCCCAAGGGCTTATTACTACAACATCGACAGCATTGTGAAACAAAACAATCAAAAATTAAATGTTAAAATACTTACATTTTCAGAATCACCCTTTCGCCGAGTTCTCTTGCTAATTTATTTTTTAAAATTTCAAGATTTTTCAGTTCCTGCATCGTATTTTCAGCATTTTGAGAATCATTATTTTCAACCAAATTTTTTAAATCAATGATTTTCAATCGAATTCGTTCTAAAACAATATGATTTTTATATTCCGAAACAATTCTCCAAACCATTTCTTTTCGTTGTTCTATTTGACGAAGTTGCTCTTTTTCAAGCAATTTGCGGTCAAAAGCAGTTTGTTCAATTGTACTTTTATTTCTATTAAAAAATTTGCTCAAAACATATTTTTCTTCCATCAAATCGACTGAAAGATTATTAATTGCACGGTCGGGGTGGCTGAGCAAATATTCATTTACCAAATTTTTATCTTCAAAATATTTATTTTTATATTCATTTAAAAACCTGTTGTACAATGAATTAGCAAATTCTATTTTATCATTTTCCAATTCATAAAAAATAAATTCGGCGACTGAAATATTTTCGGTTTCAGTTTCAAGAATATAATTATTCCCATCACGTACAAGCATTTGCAGCATTTCATATTCCAATTTGTCGGCAACGACATCGGTTTTTGCGTAATCTGCAGCAATATTTTCTCCTGTATTGGGTATTTTAGTTTGATTATCAACAGGTTCGTTTGCTCTTTTCTGGATTTTTTTTTCAAATTCTTTTGTACGGATTTTATTTATTTGATAATAAATCTTCTGTTCGTCAAGTTCGAGCAACACGCTACTTTCTTTAATATATTCGGCACGAATAATCTGGTCTGGGATTATTGCAACACTCATCAGAATATCACCAATGGCAGTTGCACGTTTGATGGGATCATTTGCAGCATCTTTTAACAAAAGTTTTATTTTAAAACGAATGAAATCGGTAGAGTTTTTTTCTATAAATTCATGCAAATCAGATGCATTAGTTTTGTTTGCAAAACTATCAGGGTCATCACCTTGTGGTAACAACAAGATTTGGACATTCATTCCTTCGGCAAGGATAAGGTCAATTCCACGCAGGGATGCCTTTATTCCGGCAGGATCGCTATCGTAAATTATTGTAATATTTTTTGTAAAACGTTGAATAATACGAATTTGTCCTTCTGTTAACGAAGTCCCGGATGATGCAACAGCATTTTCAATTCCGCTCTGATGCAACGAAATAACATCTGTATAGCCCTCAACGAGCAAACATCTGTCGGCTTTTTGAATAGCTGTTTTTGCGAAAAAAATCCCGTAAAGTTCGTTGCTTTTGTGATAAAGATCCGATTCAGGTGAATTTAGGTATTTAGCCGTATTTTCGGAATTTGAAATGATGCGCCCTCCAAAACCAACAATCTTCCCTGAAAGGTTAACAAACGGAAAAATGACGCGATTACGAAAGCGGTCGGAAAGTTTGCCGTCACGCTCGGACTTAATACAAAGTCCCGTTTTTAATAAATAATCTCCTTTGTAACCTGCTTTTATTGCAGCATTAGCAAGTGCATCCCACGAATCGAGAGCAAAACCGAGTCGGAATTTTTCAATAATATCTTCTCTAAAACCACGATGGTGAAAATAACTCAAAGCAATAGCGTGTCCGTCAGGATGTTGATGCAGATTATCGTAAAAAAATTTTTGTGCAAAATCATTGACAATCAGCATACTTTCGCGATCGCTGCGGGCAGCAATTTCTTCGGCGGTAAGATCGCGCTCTGCAATTTCGATATTGTATTTTTTTGCCAAAGTGCGCAAGGCGTCGAGGTAAGACAATTGTTCAATTTCCATAACAAAATGCACTGCATCGCCTCCTTTGCTGCAGCCGAAACATTTAAAAATATTACGTGCTGGACTGACCGAAAAAGAAGGCGTTTTTTCGTTATGAAACGGACATAAACCAATCAAATTTGCTCCCCTACGGTGCAGAGTTACATAATCGGAAACAACTTCTTCTATTTTTGCCGCCTCTTTTATTTGTTCTATTGTGGAATAATCAATCATTTTTCTTTGCAAAATTATAAAAAATTAATTAATTTTTTTTTAAAATAAAAATTATTATTAATTTTGCATTCTATTTTTTATTTTTTCTTACATAAAAAGATATGGCAGATGTAATTTCATTTGGTTTTGCAAATAGCCAAACGAATAAAATAATTATAATTCAATAACTTAATTAAATTATTTACACATGAAAAAATTTACTTTAATATTATTGGTAATCAATATTTTTACTATTGGAATTGAAGCACAAACCTCTACTCAACAACGTACAACTGCTTCGGAAATAGTTGTTGAGGCAATTCCCGACCAAGTGTATACGGGCGCTCCATTGACGCCGGATGTTGTTATTAGAAACGGGCAAAAAACGCTTGTCAAAGGTACCGACTACACTCTTTCTTACTCAAATAATAGAGAAATGGGTAAAGCAACGGTTACAATTCAGGGTAAGGGCAACTATGCTGATACAAAAGACGTGTATTTCAATATCGTATCAAAATCGTTACAAATCGATCCAATTGCAGACCAGACCTATCAGGGCGAACCGATTTCACCGTCTGTAATAGTAAAAGACGGCACAAAAACATTGGTCAGAGATAGAGATTACACCGTTTCGTACACAAATAATATAAATGTTGGTACTGCAAGCATAACAATTACAGGTAAAGGCACTTACACAGAGACTAAACAGGTAATTTTTAAAATTGTTGCCAGAAGCATGAAAGACAGCCGCGCTACGCCGCCACCTCGTTCGAATGAAGCAACAACGCAAACATCACGTCAGCAAACAACGCGTCCGTCAAACGAAGCAACAACACAAACAACGCGCACCACGCAACAAACAACACGAAATACAGACACGGATGCAGCAAACGCCGATAGACCGCGAACAGTGCAAACATTCAACAAAAATCCTGCTGAATAATAAGGTTATTGTTGCATTTTTCAATATCCAATTTTTATGGCATCTAATTGAATTTAATATTTACAACACTAAAATCCATAGATTGAAAAAAAGGAGTAATAAATTTAGTATTGCTCAGTATGTATATATTTGCATAAAATATGGATTTAATCTATGTTAATTAGCAATGCCATAAATTTAACTGCATTTTCCTGTGCAGTTTGTAAAATACCCGATTCAAGATACCACATCAAGATTGTCAATCTTGAAATCTGAAAAACATTGTTGTGAATAACACAATCTTTTGATTTTTTGTGAATGCAACACACTAAAAAATGAATTTTTCATAAATGAATTTATTAAATTATAAAAAAATCATTAACTTTGCGCACAATAAATTTTGGATATTAATAAATGATAATTTTCTAAAGAATGAAAAAAATATTATTTATCGCAATCTTGCAAATATTTACGATTGCTATTCATGCTCAAATACCATCTGTAACTCTAAAAACAATAGATGGAAAAACCGTTTCAACCGACACTCTAAATAATGGCGGCAAGCCATTTATTATTAGTTTTTTTGCCACGTGGTGCAAGCCCTGTTTACGTGAATTGAACGCTATTGCTGAAGAATATGCCGATTGGCAGGACGAAACAGGCGTGAAGATTATTGCCGTTTCTATCGACGAGGCACAAAATGTGGCAAAAGTAAAACCGCTTGTTGATAAATATGGATGGGATTATGAGGTTATACTTGACCCGAACAGTGAATTTAAACGCGCTTTGAATATTCAGATTATTCCGCATGTATTAATTTTTGACGGAAAGGGAAATATTGTCGAAAGCCGTAGCGGTTATGTTGACGGGTCTGAAAATCATTTGTTAGAAAAGGTAAAAGAACTTTTGGATACAACAGATAATGAATCATAAAAAAATAATCCTTTTGTGTATCTTGTGTATTGCAGTGCATTCTGCTGCTCAAATTCCCTTTGGCGATTGGGGAACACTCACCGGCAGCTTTCAAAGCAATAATTTGCTTGATGCTCCCAAGTTCAACAATTTTCAAGATAACTCTTATTTTGATTTTAATCTTAATTCAAAATATGTTGTTGCCGGTTTGCGAATGGAATTTTTGCAATTTCCTTTACCTGGCTACGAAACAGATTTTGCCGGTTATGGTATCGGGAATATTTTTATTTCAGGAAAATATAAAAATGCAGAACTCACATTGGGCAATTTTTATGATCAGTTTGGCAGCGGACTAATTTTTCGCACTTACGAAGAACGCTCAATGGGAATAGATAATTCGTTGTTCGGAGCGCGACTAAAATTTAATCCTTACAAAGGAATTTATCTGAAGGCGCTTGGAGGAAAACAACGCCGCTATTTTGAATATAATAAAAGTTTTGTGTGGGGCGCTGATGCCGAAATTAATATTGAAGAATGGATAAATAAATTTCAAAACAACAATATTTATTGGTCGTTTGGGGTTTCGTTTGTGAGTAGGAACGAAAAGGAAGAGAATTTATTTTTTTTCAATCAATCAGCACAAACTATTGAGCGACTGAGATTACCACAAAACGTTGGTGCAGCAGATTTTCGTACTCGATTTCAAAAAGGTAATATTTCTGTTTTAGCCGAATATGCGCTCAAATCGCAAGACCCTTCTGCCGATAACGGATATATTTACCATAAAGGAAATGCTGTTCTAACTTCGTTTTCATATTCCAAAAAAGGAATGACAGCACTACTGCAAGCAAAACGTAGTGATAATATGAGTTTTCGCAGCCACCGCTCAATGATAGGAATTTCCTCTTTTATCAATCATTTGCCTGCTTTTGCACAACAACACACTTATGCTCTGGCGGCTATTTATCCTTACGCAACACAGCCGATGGGCGAATGGGCTTTTCAAGGAGATTTTAGTTATAATTTTCCAAGAAAAACTGCATTAGGAGGCAAATACGGAACGTTAATTCGTTTAAACGCATCACATATTCGCTCTATTGAAAAAAATGATATTGACAGTTCAAACTTTGTTTCCAATACAAATCCCGAATATGCATCTTCATTCTTCAAAATGGGGAAAAAACTTTATTATCAAGATATTAATATAACTATTGATAAAAAAATAAATTCTAAATTTAAATTAACTGCAATGTATATATTCCAAAAATATAATCCGAAAGCCATTGTAGGAGATGATGAAAATATTATTACTTCTCATATTTTTGTTGCCGAAGGAAACTATAACATCAGCCGAAAATATACATTGCGCACAGAATTGCAATATCTTCTTGCGAGCGCTTATTCTCCTATCGGTGATATAGAACAGTCAACCGACCATCGTTCCAATCAAGGTGATTGGGCTTTTGCTCTGGTAGAATTGTCTGTCGTGCCGAATCTAATCATTTCTTTGCAAGATATGTGGAATGTTGGAGCAACGAAAAACCATTATTATATGGCAATAGGAGCCTATTCATATAAATCACACCGCTTTGAGTTAGGATTTGGGAAAACGCGTGCCGGATATGACTGTTCGGGCGGCGTGTGCCGATTTGTTCCACAAACATACGGACTGCGGTTAAACTATTATTATAATTTTTAATAACTATTCATAAAATGTCCGTAAAATCTTGTAATTATCTGATTATTAGATATTTATCGTTTTGTTGATAATATTCTGAAAATCAATTACTAGTATTATTACTAGGACGCTATGCGAATTATCATATAAATTTTTTTTATATTTTAAACTATATATAGAATAAATAATCTAAATTTTCGTTTTTAAAAAAATTAGTAAATAAAATAATAATAATAATAAATAAATAAAGGATTAATAATGAAAAGGACAATTTTAATATCACTGCTAATTGCAGTAGTTGGCGTATTAACCGCTCAGGTTAATCTTGGAGTGAACTATTATTTGCTTGGCGACTACACCGCAGCAAAAGCATATTTTGAAAAAAATATGAATACAAATCCCTCTGAGGCAAATTATTATCTTGGAGAAATTGCGTTTAAAGAAGGTGATATTGCAGCCGCAAAAACGTATTACGAAACAGGAGCAACATTAGATTCTTCAAATCCGTACAATCAAATTGGATTGCTTAAACTGCAAATCAAAGGCGGAGATGCCAAAGCAATTGAAAAAGGCTTTGCAACAATTCAAAAAACAGACAAAAAAAATGTAGATGTTGCAGTTGCTATCGCACGCGCCTATTTAGATAATAAGAAATTTGAAGATGCGCGCAAACAAACAGAGGCAGCATTGAAAATCAACAAAAAAGCGCCTCAAATTTGCATCCTCAAAGGCGATATTATTCGTGCCGAAGGCGACAATACCAAACTTGGAGACGCCGCTGCACAATACGAAATGTCAAACACCTATGACCCAAATTATGCTTTGGGATATGTTAAAAGTGCGCAAATTTATGAGACAATAAATCCGCCCCTCGCCCTTGATTTGCTCAAAAAATGTACCGAAACAAATCCTGACTATCTGATTGCCTATCGCGAAATCGGAACAATGTATATCGACCGTGGAAATTATAACCTTGGAATTGATGCTTACAAAAAGTTTTTTTCGGGTAACGCATACACAACAAATGATTTGGAAAAAATGGCGCGCGCATATTTTTCCCGTGCATATTTTTCTAAAGATGCAACTGCCGAACAAAAAAGCGCCGACTATGCCGAAGCGCAAAAATGGGTAGACAAAGGATTATCTGCCAACCCAAATCATTATGTTTTAAATCGTTATAATATGTATATCGCAGCCGAAGAAAAAAATATTGAAAGTGGGCTACAAGCCGCAAAAAAGTTTTTCTCTATTCCAAGTCCTAACAACATCCCATATCTGCCGAGCGACTATGGTCATTATGCGCAATTACTTCTTGGCGACAATCAAACTGAGCAGGCATTTGCAGAATTTGATAAAGGAATTGCCGTTGATACGACAAAATTTACAGATGTTAAAACAAGAAGCGAAGTTGTAAAATTACGAATTAGTACAATTCAAGATGCTTTTAAAACAGCAACCGAAAATAAAGATTTCGTACTTGCAGCAGAATATCAGGAGAAATATATGGCTGCAACAAACTCTTACGAAGCGAATGATTACGTTAATCTGTGGCAAAATTATTATAGCGTGGGGAACAGTGATTCAACCGCGATAGCCAACATGCGTTTATCAGACAGAGTGCTAAATAAAATTGCTGCTACACCTGCAGCAAAAGATGAAATCAATGCTGACCAAACGCAAGAAACTTTCAAAAAATATTTAAAACAATATTATTTGTCGAAAGCAGATGTTGCCGTTGATAATATTATTCGCCTTATGCCTGACGGATATACGGGCTATCGATTAAAAGCTATTACACAGCATATTATGAATGATAAAATTGAAGATGGAGCGGCAAAACCATATTATGAACAAATGGTAGAAAAAATTTTTGCTGCTAACCCTGATGGAAATATTTCCGATACAGGCAAAAAAATGCTGCTTGAGGCGTATAATTATCTCTGTTACCATTATTATTCGGTAAATAACAGGGACCAGTCAATTGAATATGGCAACAAAGCGCTTGAAATTGACCCGAATAGCGCAAATGCAAAAAAAATCTTAGATTATTATGCAAAAAATAAAAAATAATATTCATTTTACATAATATTAATATTGCAGAGGCGTTGTAAGTAATGCCTCTGCTTTTATTTTTTCTGTAATGGAATAAAAAATTTTTTTATGCAAAAGAAAATATACACATTGATAAAATGGATATTTGCGATAGCAGCCTGTGCATTTTTAGCAAACAAATTATTCACTTTTGAATATTACCAAGAGTTGTGGAATACGTTGCAATTTTTTGATTTAAAGCAATTTATATGGTTAATAACAGTTCTTTTGCTGTTAGTACCAAATCTTATTCTTGAGGCAGTAAAATGGCAACTTTTGAACAAAAAAAACGAACTTTTTTCTCTAAAAACATCATTGAAGGCAGTTATATCCGGTATTTCAACAGGTTTTTTAACGCCAAACCGCATCGGAGAAATGGCGGGAAGAGTACTTTACCTTTCGCCAGAAAATCGTAGTAAAGGCGTGATATTGAGCATTATAAGTGGAGTTACAATGACTTTGACAGTGTTGTGTGCAGGAATTCCTGCATTAACAGTATTTTTATTTTTCACAGATAAAATTTTGATTGATAATAAATTAACATATTTTTCCACAGCAATATTTTTGACAATATTATTGTTGTGTGTTTACTTTTTGCTTCCGAAGTTTACAGAAAAAATTTCACTGCATTCAAAATATCCAAAAGTACAAAAATTCTGTTCGCATTTGCAAAAATTTAGCACAAAAGACTTATTTTCAATATTTTGTGTTGCTTTGGCACGATATGTTGTATTTTGCGTACAGATGTATTGCATGCTGAGGCTTTTCAAAATAGATATTCCTTTAATTTATTCTGTTGCAGGCATTTGTACAAATTATTTGCTGATAACATTCACGCCTTCGTTCTCATTTGCCGAAGGTGCGATTCGCAGTTCGTGGGCGGCGGTTGTTTTTGGAGCATTGGGAGCAAATCCAATTTCGTGCATACTTGCGGGAATTTGTATTTGGGTGATTAATACGATGTTACCTGTGCTTTGCGGAACTTTTTTTATTCTAAAAAAGAAAAATTCCTAAAAATCCACATCGCAGATTTACAAAAAAAATGTTATTTTTGTGTAAATTTTTAAGAATAATATGAGATAAAGATAAAAAAACTGTGCTAATAAGTACAGACAAAATATAAAAAATTAATGGGATTTAGCCCTTATTCTCGTCATTAGGAATAGACCAAATTTCAAAATTACGAATGAGAATAGGTTAGCGAAAGTTCACGCGATTGGCGTGAATTGTTTTCGTACTTATTCAGTTGTAATGGTTTGGTCGACCTCCTAATGGGAAATAAGTAAATAAGAACAATTTCACGCTTTTTTCATGCAATCATTAAAGAATATACATATTGGAAATATCATTAGGCAAAAATTGAAGGAAAATTCGATGAGCATTACCGATTTTGCAAATAAAATTCATTGCGAAAGGACTACGGTATATGATATTTTTGAGCGTAAAAGCATTGATTCTGAATTACTTATAAGAATTTCAGAAGTACTGAATTTCGATTTCTACAATGAAATTTATTTGAACAAAGACACAAACAATTTTTCTAAAAAAATCCTTATTGCATTTGAAAATACATAAACAGATAGAGAAAGTTGCAGGGAAATGCTAAAAGAAATTCACATACTAATAAATAAGATTTAGAGTTTTTATTATTATTTTTGCGAAAAACTTTTAAAATAAAATGAGTAAAATATTAAAAATAAAATCATTAGATACAATAGAACAAACTGCTCGTCAATTTGTGGAAGCCATAGGCGATAATACAGTTTTTGCTTTTTTCGGCAAAATGGGTGCTGGAAAGACTACTTTTATAAAAACAGTTTGCCAAGAAATAGGAGTAATTGACACGGTAAACAGCCCTACTTTTTCTATTATTAATGAATATAAAACTATAAACGGACTTAATATCTATCATATTGATTGTTATAGAATTAACAACATTAACGAGGCAATAAATCTCGGTTTTGACGATTATTTGTGCAGCGAAAATATCTGTTTTATCGAATGGGCTGAAAAAATTGCTGAAATTCTACCTGATAATACTATTGGTGTAACTTTTGAAGAAGAAGAAACAGGCGGCACACGAATCTTAACAATAGAGAAATTATGAACAAAAGGAAGGGGAAAGGCAAAAAACACAAAAATATTGGCTTATTAGCAATTAAATATGCTCACAGCCGAAACCGCCTCACAGAAATTACCGCTCACGGCAAACCTCTGCAACAATCGCACATAGAAAAATCGAAAAAAATCTACAACCGCAATAAAATCAATAAAACAACGGAGGAATAAAAAATCCTTATTTTATTCACATGAAAATAATTTTTATTGCAACATCAATATTGCACCTGCAGTAATCAAGATGCCTCCTAAAATTGTTTTTGTATTTAATGGCTCTCCAAGCAGCAGAAAAGAAAGAATCATCACAAAAACAACACTCAACTTATCTATTGGCGCAACTTTCGACACATCTCCCGTTTCCAATGCCTTGAAGTAGAAAATCCACGAAAGCCCTGTTGCCAGCCCTGATAATATCAAAAAAACCAAGTTGCGCCGGTTGATCTCACCGGTTTCTTTTATTTGTCCACAGAAAATGACAATCAGCCACGCAAGCGCAAGAATAACCGTTGTGCGTATGGCAGTAGCAACATTTCCACTTATGCCTTTAACTCCAACTTTTGCTAATATTGCTGTAAGTGCTGCAAAAATTGCCGATAATAACGCATAAAATTTCCACATAATTGATTGTCATTTTTAAAAGATTTTTATTTTTCTAAGCGCAAAATTAGTCATTTATTTTCAAATGCAATTTTTTTATTATTTTTGCAAATAAAAAAATTATATATTGGCAATTTTGAGAAAAATCTTTGTAAATATTGTTCTTTTCCTTGGAGTAATATCTTTCTGTAACGGGCAAATGCTATCCAAATCGGAAACTTATATAGGCGCCACAGGTGGAGCTACGATTTCAAAAGTAGGGTTTTATCAGCAAGTCCATCAGTCGTTTGTTGTTGGAATAAACACGGGCGCCGCTTTTCGTTATATCAGTGAAAAATATTTTGGAATAGAAATTGAACTCAATATTTCACAAATGGGATGGAAGGAAGACACAACTTTTTTTTCTAAAAATTTGACATATATTGAAATACCATTTCTTACTCATATTTATTTTGGTGAAAAAACGCGTGTTTTTGCAAATCTTGGTCCGCAAATCGGTTTTTTATTAAATGAAAGGGCAGACTCCCCTGTTCGCGACTATTTTCAACAAAACACTCCTTTGCAGAGAAAATTTGATTATGGTTTTGCTTTCGGTCTGGGGGTTTATGTGCCTGTAAGCAGAAATGTCTTTCAATTGGAAATAAGAGGGTATTACGGTATGAACGATATTTATCGCGCTCGCAAAGAGGATGAATTTCAACGATCAAATAATATGCAGGCAGTACTTTCACTCGGATGGTTTTTCAAAATACACTAAAAGAGATTTATTGTTAATTGATAAATATCTACCAATATTTATATATTTTTTCACGCAAAATAATCTTTTTTATGGAGAATAATAAAAATATTTGCAAGGCATATTTTGCTTCAGGATGTTTCTGGGGAACAGAATATTGGTTTTCCAAAGCGGCTGGAGTAAAGGCAACTACGGTAGGTTTTATGGGTGGAAATATAGACCATCCAACCTACAGGGAAGTATGCACGGGAACAACAGGTCATTTGGAATGTGTTGAGGTAGAATATGATACAGATGTAACTAATTACGAAAACCTGCTAAAACTTTTCTTTGAGACGCACAATTTCAGTCAGACAAACGGACAGGGACCTGATATTGGCTCACAATATCTTTCGTGTATTTTTTATTTCAACCAAGCCGAAAAGCAGGCAGCCGACAGATGTATCGACTTTTTACGAAAAAACGGATATTCTGTTGCAACGCAACTGCGGCGGGCAACAACATTCTGGCGTGCCGAAGATTATCACCAGCAATATTATAAATACAAAGGTACGCGCCCATATTGCCATATTTACAGAAAAATTTTTAAGTAATTGGCAAAAAAAATTGTAATTTTTCCACTCTCCAAGTTCCAACCGGGTTTTGACCAAATAAAATATTCCGGAAATAACACTCTACCTTCACTTTCTAATTTGTTGTTCCCTCGTATGTACCTTTGATTTCGTAGTTTGTAACGGGTTCTTGCAGCATTGTCGAGTCCTCCTGCACTTTCATCACATCAAAATCAAACATCTTCCACAAGCGATTCTGTTTCCGATATGCGTCTTCTATTACTTCTTTGGTAAATTCAGGTTTTATCAGTCCGCTTTCTTTCATTGCTTGGGCTTTTTGAGCAAGCGAGTCCATCTGTTGCAAAAAATCAAAGTTTAAAATAGCCCCCATTTGTTGCACAATTTTGGACGGGTCATCCAACTTCTGTTCAAACAATTTCTTCAATTCGGCTTTCTGAGAAGGGGACAATTTTTCAAAATTTGCCCGAAATTTATCTTCCATCGCCTGGGCTGCAGTCATGAATTGCTGAAACTGCTCAGAATTGACTAATTGTGCCGCATCTGATTGCACATTGCTAATCTTTACGGTGTCTATCTGACCATCCTCATTGTTTTGAACATCTGTTTGCGATTTTGCTGTTGTTATGCAACACAATATCGCTGCAAAAATCATAAAAAGTTTCCTGTTCATAATTTAAAATTTTTGAATTTGTGAAATATTATTAATCTTTGTTAAAATTTTTTCTCGCAATGGTAAGTTACCGTGCAGTAAATTCCGGCAACGATGCTATCGATTATCGAATAAGGAAAATTGTATAATAGCCCTTTATTACATCTGCATAACATTTTGTTGTGATATTGATAACATTCGGCAAAGATACTGCATTTTTTTACAAATACTCGCATCTATGAAATTTGAAAACTTTGATGTGTAAGTGGCAAATTATTCGTCTCATTCGTGCATTTTGCAGTTGGCTGCCATTTGCAAGCTATAGTGAGAATTAAAAAATAAAAATTATGAGTTTTTTGGTTTACATTTAACGAAACTTTTAGTATCTTTGTCCCGTTAAAATGATTTAATATGAATAAGCGTTTTGAAATTGAATTGTTAGATGAAGCATTTGAGTTTTTGCAAAGTTTAGAGCGGAAACACTACGAAAAAATTCTTTACAATATTCGTAAAGC
>Ga0123357_10001777_pt1 | contig 23332 bp, 20 predicted proteins | sample TergutEmb28metaG_FD_89873 | JGI IMG/M metagenome (GOLD analysis project Ga0123357, IMG submission 89873) | Embiratermes neotenicus P4 segment gut microbial communities from Petit-Saut dam, French Guiana - Emb289 P4 | ecosystem: Host-associated > Arthropoda: Insects > Digestive system > Gut ... | reverse complement strand
GCTGTACATAAGCGCTCTGCGCGTGGCGCCAAAGCCCTCGAACATAAACGAAAATTCATCTGCGGGCGAATGGACCAGCAGGGCGTCGGCGCCGCCCCCTTTGCCCCGCTGAATTGCGTCTTGCGAAGTGGACGCGACGACTTTGACCGTAATGTGGGGGTTATCTTTTTGGAAGGCGGGGATCAGGACGTCAAAAAGGCCCGTGTTCTGGGTCATCGTCGTGGACGCTAAGACCATGGTGACATCTTCTGTGGCGCTCGTATCGTCTGCGGACGGCGCCTTCGCACAGCCGCTTGCAAGGAGCGTAGCGACGATAAGGAGCGCGGCGGCGGCTACAAACCGCTGGTTTTTCAACAGCGTCACGTCTCCTCCTCCACTCTGTGTTTCCTGCGCGCAGTACGCTCTGTAGTTTACTGCAAAAGCAGGCCGAGCGCTTCTACTGCGTAGTCAATTTCTTCCTCAGTTGTCTGCGGACCTACGCCAAAGCGGAGCGCGCCGCTGGGCGCAAGACCCAGGGCGTCGTAGAGCGAAGGCGCGCAGTGACGTCCGGCGCGCACGGCGATGTTGAATTTGCTGTCCAGGTCGAACGCAAGACGATCGCTGTCGTAGCGCTCGTCGTAGCAACTGATGAGCGGGACGCGCCGGGCGCTGTCGCGTGGACCGATCAGATGCAGCGTAGGAACTTCCAGCGCCTCCAGGCCGTCGATCAGGCGCGCGATACGTTGATGCTCAGTCGCGTGAAAAGCGCTCTGACGCTCTCTGAGCTCCTCTATCGCGCCCGCAAGGCCGCAGAACGCAGGCAGGGCCGTCGTGCCCGCCTCGTAGTCACCAGGGCGCTCTCTGTGCCGCGGATCGGGATCGCAGAACCGCTCGCCTGCGCCGGTACCGCCGACGACCAGGGGTCTGACGGGCAGTTCAGGCGCCAGCCAGGCCAGCCCGGAGCCCGCCGGCCCGCGCAGCGCCTTGTGGCCCGAGCAGACCCAGGCGTCCGCGCCCAACTCCTCGAGCGCGATGGGGAGGTGCCCGGCCGCCTGCGCGGCGTCGACGATGAGCAACGCTCCCTGTGCGTGCGCGATCTCTGCCAGGGCGCTGATAGGCTGCAGGGCGCCCGTCACATTGGAGGCCTGCTGGCAGACGAGCGCCTTTGTCCGCGCCTCACTGACGGCGCGCTGGGCGTCTGCGAGGTCAATAAAACCTTCCGGGTCGGTCGCAATCCAGCGGAGCCTGACGCCTGTGCCGCGCGCGAGCTCCCCTAAGGGACGGGTAACGGCATTGTGCTCGCCGCAGAAGACGGCGGCGCGCTCTCCGGGCTCCAGGAGCCCTTGTAAGACGAAGTTGAGCCCAAAGGTCGCGCCCGGAACAAAGATAAGGCCTGGGGACTCACGCAGGCCAAAGAACTGCGCGGCGGTTCTGCGGGCAAAGCGCAGGAGGCGGTCGGCCTCTAGGGCCCCGTGATGAGCGGCGCGCGACGGACTTCCCGCACAGGCAAGCGCCCGGCTCATCGCCGGCAGCACCTGAGCTGACTTAGGCCAGGAGGTGGAAGGATGATCGAGATATACCAGTTTATGCGGAGTCATAACAATAGCTACTATAGCATCGCGCGCGCGGACTCCTTGCAGCTTTCCTTGACAAAAAATGCGAGCGGAACTTTGCGCGTACGCGCGCTCTATTTTTCGCCGCTTGCGGGCGCGCTTAGCCATTCGCGCCATTTTTTTTCTTTTTATATCACAGGGTAAAGTTCGTACAAATATTGCATAAATTATGAAAATATAGTTAATTTGTTGTAGTTCTTGGTGGAAATTCTCATATATTATGAAAAGTGATTGACTATATAAGCAAAATTGATTTTCAAAATAGCAACGGTTGTCGCACAATAAAAAAGGAAATGACAAACCGACTTGTAGCGCTGAGCCCTCAGGGCCTTGTGGTTCATGGTGCAAATCGACTTTGTCCTGGCTGATATACACAAGGAGGTGTATGGCATGGCAGAAGCGACTGGTCTCTATGAGCGCCTCGCTGCCCGTGGTATCTCGCGTCGCGACTTTTTAAAGGTCTGCGGTACTACTGCGGCGGTTCTAGGGCTTTCACAGACGGCGGTCCCGCAGATCGCCGCTGCAGTTGAAGACGCTGCGGGCTCAGGTCTGTATCCCGCGCTCTGGATCAACGGTGGCGCCTGTACGGGCTGCTCAGAATCTATCGCACAGTCGGTAAAACCCAATGTTGCCGACATCGTACTGGACATCTTGTCCCTGCCTCAGATCGAGACAGTGCAGATGGCTACAGGCGAGTATGCCGAGGCTGCCGGTGAAGGGTATGCCGAGGAAAACAAGGGTAAGTATGTTCTGATTGTTGAAGGCGCGGTATTAACCGCTCTTGGCGGCAATATGTTGCGTATTGCTGACAAGTCGTTCGAAGACATTATTCAGAGCTATGCGCAAGGTGCGGCCGCAATTGTTGCGATCGGCTCCTGCGCAGTTGACGGCGGATGGGTGCGGGCATATCCCAATCCTGCCGGCGGCAAGGGCGTTTCTGACTATCTGAAGAGTAAGGGTATCCAGACTCCAGTAGTTAACCTGCCCGGTTGTCCGGTCAATCCGCTTGAGATTTTGGCTGTTGTCGTACAGCTTCTTATGACCGGCGGCCTGAAGAAGGTCGTTGACGGTCTGGACAAGCAAGGTCGTCCAAAGTATCTGTATGGCTCGACAATTCATGACAACTGCGAGCGCCGTGGTCACTTTGAGAACGGTGAGTTTGTTTATGAGTTTGGTAGCCAGGAAGAAGCAGATAACTACTGCCTGTACGCGTTAGGCTGCAAAGGCCCGCAGACCTATCGCCACTGCAGCAAGCTTCGCTGGAACGATGAAGTTTCCTGGTGTGTTGCCTCCGGTGGACCCTGCATCGGCTGCGGTAACTTCAACTGGGTTGACAACAATACCCCGTTCCGTCAGCGCATGCGCCACATCGCCTCTGGCGTCATCGGCGGGCCGGGCGGCTTGAACATTGCCCAGACGGGCGCCGCGATTGGCGGCGTGGTGGTCGTTGGTATCGGCGCTCACGCTCTTGCAAGTAAGGCAACGCATCGTATTGGTAAGAACTCTACGCTTAAGAACGAAGAGATGAAAGAGTACGATGCCCGTAAACTGAAGAAGGGAGGGAGCGCAAATGGCGAATAGTAACCTTGTTATTGATCCGCTGACCCGTATCGAAGGCCATCTTCGTATCGAAGCATATGCCGAGAACGGCGTCATCAAAGATGCTTGGGTTTCTTCCACGAACTACCGCGGTATGGAGACGGTTCTTCAGGGTCGTCACCCGGAAGATGCGTATTACATCACGATGCGTGTCTGCGGCGTATGCCCAACCTCTCATGGTCATGCTTCAAGCATGAGCGTTGAAGACGCTCTGCAACTCAAGATCCCCAACGGCGCACGCCTGATCCGTAACCTGCTGGAAGCGGCTGAGTTCATTCACAGCCACATTCTGTGGTTCTACACGCTGGCGGCTCTTGACTATGTCAACCCGGCAAAGGCTCTGGCGGCCGACATTGCTGACACCTATGCTCTGGCAGAGGCTGCCGGCACGAGCACCGCTGACTTTGCTGCGGTGCAGAAGCGCCTGCTGACGCTTGTTCAGGGCGGCGACCTGTCGATCTTTACCAATGGTTGGTGGGGTATCGACCCGGTCAAGAATCCTGACGAAGCCGACGCGCTGTATGCAACTGACATGCCGGCCGAGCTTCACCTGATCGCTGTAGCCCATTATCTTGAGGCTCTTGATATGCAGGCCAAGGCCGCGCAGATCGTCGCGCTTATTGGTGGTAAGTTCCCGCATCCGATGACCTCGGTTGCTGGTGGTACCGCCTTTAGCCCCAACGATGATCGCGTTGCCATGCTGCTGTATCGCTTCAAGGAGCTCAACGACTGGGTACATGGCACGATGATCCCCGATACGCTGGCGATTGCGCCGTTTTATGCGGGCGCGCTGGACTTCGGCGGCGGTTGCGGCAACTTCCTGTCCTGGGGTGTGTTTAACCGTGCGAGCCTTGATGGCAAAGATCGTTATCTACCTTCTGGCGTCCTTGAGACCGCTAACGGTCTGAGCGTCGACGACGCTGACGTCTCCAAGGTCAAGGAGTATGTCGAGCACAGTTGGTATAAGTCTGCTACTGGTCTTGCTCCGATCAATGGCGAGACAAAGGCTGTTGACAACTTTGACTACAACCTTGATAAGCAGTATTCGTGGGGCAAGGCTCCGCGTTATGACGACAAGCCAATGGAGGCAGGTCCGCTGTCCCGTATGCTTATCGCCTATCTGAGCCCTGACAACGACAGCAACGCAGCGGTTAAAACGCTGGTTGACGGCGCCCTGAAGGCGCTGGGCATCACCGATCCGACGAAGCTTGTTTCGTTGCTCGGTCGTATTGCCGCTCGTAACCTTGAGTGCGCGCTGATCAGCGACTGGACCCTTGATTGGGTCGGCGAGCTGGCAGAGGCCAAGAAGAACGGGCAAGCCGCCCTCTTCGAGCCTTACACGCTCAAGAACAGCTCAGGCGCTGGTCTGTGGGAGGCTCCTCGTGGCGCCCTCGGTCACTTCATCAACATTAAGGGTGGCCGTATCGATCGCTACCAGATAGTTACTCCTTCCAGCTGGGACTTAAGCCCGCGCGACAACACTGACGTCCGTGGACCAATGGAAGAAGCCTTGGTCGGGACTCCGATTGCCGATGTCGAGCGCCCCATTGAAGCTGCGCGTATTGTCCGCAGCTTCGATCCTTGAGTGGGTTGCGGCGTTCACGTGATTGAACGCAGGACTGGCAAGACTGGAACTGTCTATTCGCGGAAGTGGGGTGCATAAGCCATGCATAAGCCATTAAAAGAAATGCATCCTCCTATCTTTATCGCGACACACTGGATTAATGCGGTAACAATGCTCTGCCTGATTATCACAGGTCTCTATATCCACTTCCCAATCGTTGGTGGGTTTATGAGCGTTGCCCGCGGCGTCCACATCATTTGTGGCATCCTGATCTTCCTTAACGTTATCTTCCGTATCGTCACGGCCTTCTTCGTGAAGGACGCGGTGAGCATGGGTACGCGTGAGGAGAGGTTGGATGTATACAACTGGCTGCCGCAAAAGGAGAACCGTCATCAGTTCTTCCCGATGCTTCGTTGGTATCTCTTCATGAAGAAGGATTATCCGATTTCTGCAAAGTATGCGACCATGCAAAAGATCGCGTACCTCGCCATCGCTGTTATGTTGATTTGCATCAGCTACACCGGCTTCTGCCTGTGGGGAGTGACCAATCAATGGGCGATCTTTGCTGCGGGTAATGCTTGGATTTCCACGTGGTTTAACTTCAGCGGCGGCGCTGCGTTGATGCCGACGCGTGTTATCCACTACTGCCTGATGTGGCTGTTGATCGTCATTGCGCTGATCCACATCTACATCGCCACTATGCACGGCTTTGCCGCTTGGCGTATGATCTTCTTCCACAAAGAGGATGCCGACGCTGGCCCAGAGGGTCACGCTGCCTAAGCGAAAAGTTCTGATAGCGACTTCCCCTGGGAAGCGTAAGGAGGCCCGCCCACCGGCGGGCCTCCTGCTACAATAGGGTTGAATCAGAGTGAAAGGCGCACAATGACTGACGTAAAAAATATTATGCTCATAGCGGTGGGTAACCCGACGGTCGAAGACGACGGGGTCGGGCCCTACTGTCTGGAGCATTTGTTGGAGTGGTTTGATTTTCCTGCGGAGCTTCGTTGCATTGACGAGGGCGACCTGGGCCTGTCCATTCTGGCCGACCTTGAGGATGTGCGCGAGCTCATTGTGCTAGACGCTGTAAAAGATACGGAGCATCCCCCCGGAACCGTTCTGATACTGACCCCTGAAGAACTGGCGGCAAACGCGGTGCTGCACACCGCTCATGACATGGCGCTGACTGACGTGCTGCGGGCGGCGGCCTTGACCGACAAGGCGCCCGAGCAGACGATCGTGGTTGGCATGCAGATTGCCAGTCTGCGCGAGTGGGAGATGCAGTTGACTCCGGAGGTCGAAGCGGCGGCGCCCGTGATGTGCGCGGCGGCGCTTGACCAGCTGCGCCGGCGCGGGGTGTTCTTCAGCCCGAAGCCTGAGGCGGAAATCCCGGCGGCGCTTACCGATGCGCTGGAGAATTTTGCGCCGCAGGAAAATGACTGAGGGCAAGCGGCAGCTCTCATTCTTTGATATAACTTGAGGGCAAAACCTGCGGCCGCTCCCCGATAAAGCGACGCAAAAGCCCCTGCGACGCGCCTTTTACTGCTTGTTTAGCTTATAATAACTATAAGTATTTCTACTAATAGCAAGCAGGAAGGGCTGGGATGAAAAAGTATTTGATGATCAACAGCGAAAGTTTGGGCCAGGGGGATGAGGAGCTGGGCAAAACGCTCATGAAGATGCTCCTCGGAAATATTGTTGCTGCGGGCCAGACGCCTGAGGGCATTGCATTGCTTAACAGTGGCGTAAAGCTTGCCTGCGAAGACTCCCTTGTGCTCGACGAGCTCAAGACCCTTGAAGCAAGGGGCGCAAAGATCAGCTCCTGTATCACCTGCTTGAAGTTTTATGACCTGTTCGACAAGATCGAAGTAGGCATACAGGGCACGATGCCGCTGTATGTGCAGTACCTGTTTGACGTTGATGATACCTTGGTTATCGGCTGATGGTTACGATGCGCTGAACGTGAAAAAACCTGCTTTTCCTGCACGGGCGGCGCTGGTCGCGTTTTAATAAGCTATGATGTAATGAGGTGCGGGGTGAGGCACAGTGCATGAGGTAAGGAGAGGATGACTATGAAAGAACTGTATGAGCGTACAAGCATCCGGAGCTTCCTGGACAGGCCGGTCGAAGCCGATAACGTCGAGCGTCTTCTGCGAGCGGCCATGTGCGCGCCATCGGCCGGAAATCAGCAGCCCTGGGAGTTCGTGGTCGTCGATGATCGGTTTTTGATCGACGCGTTGCGCGATATGTCATCTTATACGGGAGCGCTTAAGACCGCGCCGCTTGCCATCGTGGTGTGCGGGCGCACAAAGAATCTTCGCTTCCCGCATGACACCCCTTCTGACTTGAGCGCCGCGACAGAAAACATTCTGCTTGAGGCGGTGCATCTGGGTCTGGGCGCGTGTTGGCTGGGGACAGCCCCGGACGCCGCGCGTATGGCGGCAGTCAAGCGGACGCTGAGGTTGCCCGATGGCCTGGAGGCTTATTCTGTGTTGGCGATCGGCTATCCCAACGAGCTCAAAGAGCCGGAGGACAGGTTTGAACAGGAGCGTATCCACCATAACCGCTTCTAGGTGAAACTTACTGAACGCGGTAACCGACGGCTCGCCAAAAACAGTCCACGGGGACTGTTATCCGGGCGCTCGCACTCCTGTCGGCGTCAAGGCAGAACCTTCCTTCAGCGCGCGTACCCAACGCCCTTTCAGGAAGAACCTGCCGTTCCTTGGCGGAGAACGTTGATGAGTTTCACAAAAAAGCTGCTCATTGCTGAGCAGCTTGTACCAGGTAAACTGGTCGGGATGACTGGATTTGAACCAGCGACCTCTCGGTCCCGAACCGAACGCTCTACCAAGCTGAGCCACATCCCGACACGGACTTACGATTTTAGCACGCCTGCGGAAGGCTTGCCAACAAGGAAGGAGGCCACGGGCCTATGGATGGCGAACGCATCCGCTTAACGCAGCTCTCCCACAAATCCGGTTGAGCCGCTAAATGGGGTCCGGCGGACCTCCAGAAAGTGCTCGATCATATTGCTCCTGCGCAGGCAGATCAGGTCATGCTTGGTTTTGAGACGAACGATGACGCCGCGGTCGTGCGCGTAAATGACGACCTGGCGATCCTGCAAACGGTTGATTTCTTTACGCCGATCGTCGATGATCCCTATGACTTTGGGCGCATCGCCGCGGCGAATTCGCTCTCTGATATCTATGCGATGGGCGGCGAGCCAGTGTGCGCGATGAACTTGCTGGCTTTCCCCTGCGCAATGCCCTCTGAGGTCGTAGGGGAGGTAGTGCGCGGCGGCGCAGAAGTGTGCGCGGCTGCGGGCGCCGCGATAGTCGGCGGGCATACGATCGATGACGAGGAGCCAAAGTTTGGCCTGTCGATCATGGGTCAGGTGGCGCCCAGCCAGGTGCTCTACAACGCGGGCGCGCGCCCGGGGGACGCGCTGGTGCTGACAAAGCCCTTAGGAACAGGCGTCATCAGTACGGCGCTTAAGGCGGGCCTGTTCGACGAAACTGACGCGCGCGCGCAGACCGCGATTACCTCGATGGTGACGCTGAACCGCGACGCCGCGCGCGCCGCTCAAGCCTTGCGCGCGGCAGGCGAAGGCCCCCATGCTTGTACGGATGTCAGCGGCTTTGGCCTGGTGGGTCATGCGCACGAGATGGCGCAGGCGTCTGGCTGCGCGGTACGCCTGCGAATGGCGGCCCTGCCTTTGCTGCTGGGCGCTTGGGGCCTGGCTCAGCAGGGGGTCGCGCCCGGAAAGACCGCGGAGCTGATTGACTGGAGCGATTCGTTCACCGCGTTTGATACGCAGGCGAACATGGCCGAGCTACTGGTATGGAGCCGCATTATTTGTGACCCGCAGACCTCCGGTGGCCTGCTGCTGGCGCTGACGCCCGCGGCAGCCGTGCGCTATACGGCGGCGTTTCCTGACGCTTGCGTGGTCGGGGAGTTTATGGGAGGCCCTGCTGGTCGGGTGGTCGTTTCCTGATGATCGCGGCGCTTGCCTCCTGGCTTCAAAATGTTATGCTGGCGCTGGGTTATGGCGTTTGCCACCAGCTGCCAGAGCGCAGTTTTATCGAAGGCGGCCTGCAGCAGCCCGTCTGCGCGCGCTGCTCGGGGATCTATGTGGGAGCGATCATCGGGCTGGCGCTTCTGTTCTGGCTGTACCGGCGAGGACGCGCCGGGCAGGCGAGGAGCGCCAGTGAAAGTGCGGAGGGGAGCGCGCAGGCAAGCGCTGAGGCACGCTTGCAGACGGATGCGCAAGCGGGTGCTTCTGGCCCGGCGCCGTCGAGCGAGACCGGCAAGCTCCACTTTGGAGTGCACTGGACCTACTGGGTGTTTCTGGCGCTGGCGCTTGTCGCCATGGGCTACGATGGCTTTTCAAGCTACCTGGGTTTTCGCCCGACCACCGACTTGATCCGCCTGGTGACGGGCCTGGCAGTCGGCGGGGGGCTTGCTCCGCTTCTTTTTGTCTTGCTGGGAGAAACCCTTCTGCGCAGTCCTGCGCAGAAGACGGTTCTTGCCCGTCCGCGGGATTGGGCGCTCTATCTTGCCGCGTTGGTAGCAGGGGGCGCAATCGAGTACCCGCTGGGCCAGTTTTTGGGCCCGGTTGTCCCGCTGTTGGTCACGTTTTGCCTGGTGGCGACTTACACGGCGGTCGCCCTTGTTTTAGTGGGACTTGTGAGACGTTTCGAACACCGTGTTGCGTGCCTGCGCGACGCCGTTATCCCCGTGCTTATTGCCTGTGTGGTCGCGCTGGTGTTGTTGATGTTTTTCGCCCTGCTCAAGGTGGTTCTGCTCTCTTTGCTGGTCTGAAATGCGTCGCGCGCCTCTGGCGCTGTGATGTCACAGGGGCTTGCTATCCTGTATTTATCAGTGGTAGCAAAGGAGCATTCATGAGGTCGACCGTTCTTGATCCAAGTTTTCAGCAGCAGGCAAGCCGCGCTTTTGGGCAGCTGGTTCGCGCCGTCAAAGACGCGCAGCTACGCGCGCTCATGCGCGCCCTCTTTTATCGCGCCGACCGCTATCAGCGTTTTTGCCAGGCGCCATTAGCGCAGGCGGGCGCTGATAGCGTGCCGGGCGCCGCGGTGCGCCATGCCATCCGGGTTGGCCGGCTGGTGCGCGGGGTAGCGGGGAGCTTCTCTGCTTCCTCCCAGGATCTGATGCTTGCCGCAGCCTTGCTTTTGCCGGTAGGCGCGACGGAAGCTTTTGATACGTGCCGGCGTACGCCTCGTCTGAGCGCGCGCGGGCGTCTCTATCCGGTCGCTGTGCTCTCTGCGCTGGCGGTTCACGATGCTTCCTGTACGCTTGACGCGGAGAAGCGCGCGTTGCTGGAAAGTCTTATGCTGCGTAGCGCCTGGTTGGCGGGCTGCGCCGGTATGCCGGCGCCTGAGGCGGACGGGACTGGTCAGTCCTTGCAACATGAGGCGCAGATCGTAGCGCTCTGCGTGCAGCTTGACCGTTGTGCGGGCAACCGGGGCGCTTATCAAAACGCCGGTCAGAACGCTCGTCAAAACGCTGCCCTGAGCTTTGGCCCGGGCGCTCTTCAGGAGGTAGCGCAGGGCTTTGATGAGAATAAGTTTCCTGCTGTGGCTCTGACAGCGCTGTCTGCGGCCCAGGTTGAGCGGGCTTGCGCTGCTGCACCGCCTGTTGCGGGTGCGGTAAGATGGTCACAGTCGGCGCCTGCGACGCTGGCTTCAGGCGAGAGGGATGTCCGCCCAGAGGAGCGGCAGAGTTCTCACCTGACCTTAGTACGTACGGGAAGAGAGGAACATGATGACAACGCGACTGAACCCCAACTTGCCACAGGCTGAAATCGGTATTTTTGGCGGGAGCGGCTTCTATGAGCTACTTGAAGACGCAACGGAGTATAAGATCTGGACACCTTACGGCGAGCCTTCTGATACGGTTGCGGTCGGTCAGATCGCGGGACGCACCGTAGCTTTTATGCCGCGCCATGGCAAGCATCACACCATCATGCCGCATCAGGTGAACTATCGCGCCAACGTATGGGCCTTTTCTGAGCTGGGAGTAACGCGCGTCATCGGGCCTTCCGCCTGTGGGAGCCTGTCCCCGGAGGTCAAGCCCGGGGATTTTGTTATTGTCGATCAGTTTGTTGATCGCACAACGGGGCGCGCCGGCACCTTTATGGAGGGCGGTAAGGTCTTTCATGTGTCTTCTGCCGACCCCTACTGCCCCGAGCTGCGTCAGGCGGCGATCGACAGCTGTCACCGGCTGGGGATCACCGTGCATGAGACGGGTACGTCCGTCGTCATCCAGGGCCCGCGCTTTTCAACGCGGGCGGAGTCACAGTGGTTTGCTGCTCAGGGCTGGACGGTTGTTAATATGACCCAGTATCCTGAGGGCTATCTGGCTCGTGAGCTTGAGATGTGCTATGTCAATGTTGCGCTGATCACCGACTATGACGCGGGCGTCGACGCCGCAGGAGCGGTGAATAACACCAGCGTAATGGAGGTCTTTGCGCAAAACATCGACCGATTGAGGTCGCTCATCTACGACCTGGTTCCAACGATTCCGCCCGAGCGTCACTGCGCCTGCGGGCATGCCTTAGAGTCCGCCGCCATGTAACCGCTTGACTATCCCGGTGCGCAAGGTGCGGGCACTTATAGTACACTGGGTAACCGTACCAGCTTTCCTTTTTGGATTGTCTGGTAGGCGTAGGTGTGCCAGATAGTTATTATCGAGATTGTGATGGAGGTTGTCTATGTTTGGCTTAGGACCGACCGAAATGGTTATTATCATTCTGGTTGCGGTACTTATTATCTTTGGCCCGAAGCAATTGCCAAAGTTGGGCAAAATGTTTGGTAAGACGATGAAGGAAGTCCGCAAAGGCATTGACGGCATGAATGAAGAGATGGAGCCAGATAACAAGCCGGCAGAGATCGTGGCGCCTGCGGCTCCCGTAAGCGGGACCGCTTCTGTTGCCTGTCCCAAGTGCGGCACGCCGAGCGATCCGGGGACAAAGTTCTGCCCGGAGTGCGGCGAGACGCTGGTCATGGCAAAAGCGGAGGCAACCGCTCCGTCCGCCTGCCCCAAGTGCGGTACGGTTTGCGCGCCCGGAACAAAGTTCTGTCCGGAGTGCGGCACAACGCTCAACTAGCGCTTTACTCATAAACGTCATTGAGGTGGTCGGGGCTTTTCCGCTCGGACCACCTCTTTATATGTGTGGGATATTTTATGTGTGCAGCACTGTGGTGTTTGTAGTAGACTGAGTAACCGTGTCGCCCCTTTAGACGGAGCACAAAAGGATGAAAGACAGATTGACGCTTGCGTCTTTTGCTGTCTATCAAGGTTGTGGAGGCGTATATGGAGCAGCTATTTGGACCACCTGGGCTCATCATTTTATTGGTTATCGCTATTTTGATTTTTGGTCCGAAACAATTACCAAAACTGGGCAAAATGTTCGGCAAGACGATGAAGGAAGTCCGAACTGGCATGGACGAGATGAGCTCCGAGATAAAAGGGGAAAGCGCGTCTGCCCCGTCTGCGCCCGAGTGGGTTGCGGCGACTGCTACGGGCAGGCTGGATACGGCAGATATCTCCTGTCCCAAGTGCGGCGTGACAAGTCCTGCGGGAACAAAGTTTTGCCCGGAGTGTGGCGAAGCTTTTGCGGGGATCAAAGCGGAGGCTTCCGTCCCGTCCGCCTGCCCCAAGTGCGGGACCGTCTCTGCGCCCGGAACAAAGTTCTGCCCGGAGTGCGGCGCGCCGCTTAATTAAGGTCATAAACCTCTTGGGGCGATCAGGGCGTATCACGCTCGGGTCGCCTCATTACAGTTATTGTCCGTCTGCGTTTTTTACCGTACGCTACTTGCGGTATGTGGTACCATAGGCAGGCTATGTATGCACGGTATGTTTGAAGCGCGCAAAGCGCTTTGCTGATAAGGAGATCGATTGATGAGTGAAGAGATCGTACTTACGTCTGAAGGCAAGAAAAAGCTTGAGGCCGAACTTAATACGCTGGTAAACGTGAAGCGCGTTGAAGTCAGCGAGCGCATCAAGCAAGCAAAAAGCTTTGGGGACCTGAGTGAGAACTCTGAGTATGACGACGCGAAAAATGAGCAGGGTTTTGTTGAGTCCCGCATTGCGGAGATCGAGATGATCCTTGATCATGCAGAAGTTATCGAGACTCCTCGTCATGCGAGCAAGGTGGCGGTCGGTACGACCGTCAGCTTGAAACCCAAAGGCCGGGGCGCGGTAGCTGAATATCACATTGTTGGCTCTGCCGAAGCCGATCCGGCCCGCCTTGCCATCAGCAATGAGTCTCCGGTGGGAGCTGCGCTTATCGGGCACAAGAAAGGCGATGTCATCGAGGTGGAGACGCCTCGTGGGACCAAAGTTTTCGAGATCATCGACATCGTTCCGCTGGCGCTTAAATAGCAAGATCAGAGGGCGCTCATGACTGCCGATCACAATCGCATTCCCGATCCCGGGCTGCAGGATGATCCTGTTGCTGTGCGCCGCGCGAAGCTTGAAGCGCTCCAGCAGGCCGGCGTTGCAGCTTATGCGACGGGCTATCGTCCCGCCGCGCGCTCAGGTGAGCTGAAGGAGCGTTACGGCGCGCTGACAGAAGGCGAATCCTCTGCAGAAGAGACGAGCGTTGCGGGTCGCGTCATGGCCATGAGGCGCCAAGGCAAGATCGCGTTTTGGGTTCTGCGTGACAATGAGGGCGAGATACAGCTCTTTTTGCGTCAGAATGTGCTGGGCGAAGACGCCTATGAGTTTGCAAAGACGCTTGATGTGGGCGACTGGGTCTACGCGCGCGGCGAAGTGCTGCGTACCAAGACAGGAGAGATCTCGCTTGCGCCGGTTGAGCTGGTGCTGCTGGCAAAGTCTTTGCGTCCGCTCCCTGAGAAATTCCACGGTTTGACTGATACTGACGCGCGCTATCGCCAGCGCTATGTTGACCTTATCGCGAACCCTGAAGTGCGCCGTGCCTTCGAGATCCGCTTCCGCGTTATCGCTCAGATTCGACGCTTTCTTGACGATCGGGGCTTTCTTGAGGTTGAGACGCCGATCCTGCATGCGATCGCTGGCGGCGCGGTGGCCAAGCCCTTCATCACGCATCACAACACGCTGAATATGCCGCTCTATCTGCGCATCGCGCCTGAGCTACATTTGAAGCGCCTGCTGGTCGGCGGCTTCGAGCGCGTTTACGAAATTGGGCGCTGCTTTCGCAATGAGGGCATGGATACGCGCCATAATCCTGAATTCACAACGATCGAGGTCTATGAAGCTTTTGGTGACATGGGCTCGATGATGGATCTGACTGAGTCGTTGGTCCGCGAGGTGACGCTCAGCGTTCTGGGACGCAGCGATCTGAGCTACCAGGGCGCAGCGCTGGACTTTGGCGCGCCCTTCTGCCGCAAAACTATCGCGGAACTGGTAAGCGCCGCCGTAGGCGTCGAAGTTTCGGTCCACACGCCCCTTGTTGAGCTGCAGGCGCACGCGCGGGCCTGTGACGTTGCCTTCGAGGCGCAGTGGAGCGCCGCTCGGCTGCTTATGGAGCTCTTTGACGAGCTGGTCGAGTCCACGCTCATCCAGCCAACCTTTGCTTACGAATATCCCGCTGAGGTCTCCCCGCTCTCGCGGCGAAACGACGCCGATCCTGAGCTTACGGATCGCTTCGAGCTCTTTATCGCCGGACGCGAGCTGGCCAACGCCTTCTCTGAGCTGACGGACCCGGTCGATCAGCGTGCTCGCTTCGAGGAGCAGGCGCGCGCCAAGGCCGCCGGCGACGAGGAAGCCATGAGCATTGACGAAGACTACCTGCGCGCGCAGGAGTACGGCATGCCGCCTGCCGGAGGGATGGGGCTGGGCATCGATCGTCTGGCCATGCTGCTTGCGGACAGCGCGAGCATTCGCGATGTGTTGCTTTTTCCTACGATGCGCGCGGAGTCTTAAGTCCTCGCACGTTGCCGCGCCGCCGGTAGGAACCTTTCAGTATGCGTCCGCTCTCGTGGCGCCTCTCCCAAGGGCGACCATTCTTTGCTCTAGCTTAAAAGTAACGTTTTACTCGTAAATAAGTAACATCCTGCCTTCAAGAAAAAAAAATTTCCTGAAAGGGGTAACACCGCGCGTTGTTTTTTCCCTTAAAGAATAGTAGGTAAAGTGCCCGGCGCCCGGTAAGAGAGGCTGTGCCCGGCAACAAGAGGATGAGGAAGTCGGGGGATGCATGAGCGGTATGAGCAAAGACACTAGTGGGGCAGTGCCGTGCGAAAGAAAATAGGACGCCATTCGCGCCTGCGCACAACAAGCAGGCGGATACTCTGTGTCGTGGTGGCGATAGCTTGTCTTTCCGCGATAGGGATCATTCCCTTTATGGCGACTGCGGATTCCTTGCTCAGCGATTCCATTGTTGCGCCCGATTCTTCTCTGGAAGCGACCGGATCTGCTTCTGACGTCCTCGGCAGCGCTCCTCTCAGCAGGTCTTCTGATCTCAGCGATTTTCTTAAGGAGGTTAGCTTCAGCAGCATGGACAGCGCGGGCGCTACGCAGGCTATTGCTCCTCTGTGGGATTCGAAGACCGCGGCCAGCGCAGGCGTCTCGCTTGCTGCGGGCCAGACGTTTTTGCTCGATATCATCTTTGCTGAAGTATACGGCGGTACGCGTATGCAGTATGCGACCAGCGGTCCGAACGCCGGATATCTGGTCTATACGCTCCCCGACGTCATCCATTACACGCCCGTGTCTCCTGACGGCGTCATTACGGGCGTGAGTCGGGATGGCGGCGTCACACCGGCGGCAGAGATCGGCACGTATACCATCAAGGGCGATACTATTCTGGTCAAATTTGAAGAAAAGAACGTGTACGGGGACCCCACGCCGGGGATTAACTTTATTGAGAATCATACCGACGCGGTCTTTGCGATCGGGATTATGGCGCAGGCTGATCCGGTCCAGAGCAGCGCCCACTCGGTTGATTTTGGAGCGGGGATATGCGTTGACGTCTCCGTCGGCCAGACGACAGACGCCTCGGGCGCAACTCCTGCTTCGGGCGCTTCGACTGAAGCAACAGGAAGCGTGAGCTCTGAGGTAGCGACGCTTACCGCGACGCCAGGACCGCTCGCGGTCGGCCCGTCTGTGACCCCTGCTTTGCCAGACGCGGGCGCGGGCGCGCAGGGTTTCATGGGGATTCAGGCTTTGGACACCGTGCTCTTTGACTCAAGCAGCTCGTACTTCAGCTCGGTCATTGATCCTTTGACTAACTATTATCAGAACGCGCCGGCGACAACAAGCTACGGCACGCTGAACAACGCTCCGGCTTATAGTCCTACGTACTATCAGCATGACTGGGACTATGGCGACGGCAAGAGTTATGTGGTCATGCACACGCACCTGATCAACCAGATCATCAACCCCAACGCCGCAGACATCAATGCTCCCAGCAATATCCTTGCGTCAAATATCGTCGCCTACTGCACCGATGTGGACCTCAGCTACTGGGAAGATACCGCGCTTGTGGGCTCTGCGCTTGACAGCTACCGTCCGGTCACCCAACTGACCCCGGATATGCAGGCAAAGATCAGGTGGATCGTCGAGCATTCGCTGGGCGCTGAAGGCTGGCAGCAGATACTGACCGATCTGGGCCTGGCAACCTCCAGTCTTAATATGGCAGCCGCGGCCTCTCCCACTGACCCCTTTCAGAACTTCCCGACGACCTACCCCAACGGTACGGCAAACGGCATCACGATGGCTCAGGCGCAAAACGATCTCTTTAATAACGCGGAGGCGGTGATCTACTACGCGACGCAGCTTGCCGTCTGGGAGATACTGCGGGGTACTCCCGGCAATATGAGCAACGCGGCTCAGAGCTACCTCACCAATAGCTATTTCATCAACCCCTATGCAAATCCCGCGGTGTTTCCTAATGTACGAACGACCATTACGACGATCATAAACGCGATTATCAGCAAAGTGGGGCCGGTCAACGCCTCCAATTATGGCGACGCCTATTCGTATCGCCCGCAGATCACCGCCACGGCCGATCGCTTGAGCGCGCAGGTGCAAAGCGGCGCTTATGTGATCCCCGTAAGCTGTACGCAGACCAATGTCAGCGACTCCGAGGATCCGCACGTGGTCACGATACAGCCGGGCGACCAGGTGACCTATACCGTGACTTCTGCGGGCAACGCGGCGACCTTCAGCAACGGGAGCACGACGATTACGGCAAACTACTCTGATCCGGTCAGTTTGTGCGTGCCGCTCACCTACACGGGGCCGGTGTCGATCAGTGTGGTGGTGCGCAATTCAGCGCCCGGCAGTAACGGCTACTACTCCTACTTGACCGAGATCGGCGTTGCTCCCCTGGACTCGTCGCTGACCGACCAGTTTCAATCCCTGGTAGCGGCGGGTTATCTGCAGGGCAATCCGATAACGTCGCTGGATTTTGATATGGAGGGTTATCTGACCGACGCCACTATTGCGGGCACAAAGATCATCAGCGGTATTACCAGTACAGAACAGAAGTTCACCTTCGCGCTCGATCAGATCAGCTCGGTCGGAGGAGCGGTAACCGCCGCGAACCTGCAGCAGACAACCGTCACCGGCGCGGGGAGTTTTTCATTCACGATCAAAGATCTGTCGCCGGGGGATCACTTCTTCTATCGCGTGCATGAAGTGGCGCCGGGCGGGACGCCTGACGGTTGGATCTATGACCAGAACTACTACGACGTCGAAGTCTCTGTCTCTGCGACAGGCGACGTGACTGTCGCGTACTACTTAAATGGCTTGACCACTAATCCGCAAACAGCTCTTGTATTCAAGAATGTTTTTGGCGGACCCAAATTGCCGGATACGGGAGGGATCGGCGTTGCGCCGTTTGTTGCGCTGGGAGCGCTCATCATGCTCCTTTCTGGTACGGTCATTGTTCAAATCCAACGAAGGCGGACGGAGACGGAGGTGGCAGATGAACGCGGAAAAAGTTCGACAGGGAAGTGAGCAAGAGGGCAACTGCGGTAATTACGGATGAGGGTAGTCCGTGCGATATAAGCAAGTCAGAAGAGTGATTGAGGAGATGAGGAAATGAAAAGACGAGGAAAAAGCTTTTTGGGCGTGCTGCTCGCTGTGGCGATGTTGGCTACGTTCATTGGGGGAGGGGCTCTGACGGCGCAGGCGGCGCCAACAGAGATGGACATTATTGTCCATGCTCCAACTACTCCGGCTACCACGCTGGAGGGACAGACGATTGATCTGTACAAGATATTCGATCTGTCATGGGACGGCGCAAGCGCTTACACGTATTCAATTACGAGCGCTTTTGATGTTCCCGCGTTCTACACCGCTTTAAATGCGGCGGGTCTGGGCACGACCTTTACCACGGGCGATGACGTGCTTGCTTACTTGCAGGCGACAGGTGCCAACGCGCCTGATATGGATGCCTTCAGCGCGGCGGTCTTAAGCTTTGTCGAGGCGACGCCTGCTATCACGCCTTCCTATAGCAAGGTCGGAGGGACCGGCGCTACCAGCGTGACCTTCCCTGCCTGTCCGCTGGGCTATTATCTGGTTACCGGTAGTGTTCCGGCGCTTGATAAGAGCAAGACGGGCGACGTGGTGTACTCCGCGGCTGTGCTGGTGACGAACACCAGCGATACCAGCTCCTTTGACGTCTATTTGAAGCTTGACATGCCCAGTGTTAACAAGTTTGTCTACGATACGCCCAATGATCACTGGGGCAAAATCACCGACGTCAATGTTGGCGACACGGTAAACTTCATGCTGACGTCCACGGTTCCGAATATGTTGGGCTACAGTAGCTACACCTTCATCATGCACGATACGATGAGCCCGGGTCTGACGCCCTCCTGGGGCTCCGCCGCCCCTTCGCCGTCAGACTTTACGGTTAAGATCGGCGGGGTGAAGATCCCCACGACGGACTATAAAGTGACCAAGGACGCTACGCAGCCCAGCGACGGAAGTTACGCTTTTAGCATCGAGTTCCTGGACTTTGTCCAGTACAACACGGGCGACGCTATCGAAGTAACGTATTCGGCCACGCTCAACGATAAGGCCATTGTGTCTTATCCCGGCAATGTCAAAGAAAATCCCAATCAGGTTTCTCTGGAGTACAGCAACAACCCCAACGTGACGACGGACACCAACACGACGACTGAGCATGAAGTCGACGTCTACACCTTTGCGCTGAACGTCTTTAAGTACACCGGTACCTTAGGCGCTACGACGGGAAGCACGCCCGAGGTGGCGTTGGCTGACGCCGAGTTTGAGCTGCGCACCAATCCGACGGACGCTTCTACGGCGGTCAAATTCACGCAGGCAAGCGTCAACGCGACCTACACGGTCGATACGGCGGCGGGCACGATCACGACGCTGACCTCCGGCAGTCTGACCAGCTTGGGTAAGATTAACATTCAAGGTCTTGATGAAGGTACCTATTATCTGGTGGAGACCAAAGCGCCTTCTGGCTATAACCCCCTGTCTGCCCCGATCAAGTTAACGATCACGACAGACAAGAGCACGAGCACGCTTGACACCGTGCGGGGTCTGACCACGGTAAGCTATACCTATCTTGATGGCGAGGGAGTCAGCCAGCGGATGGGCGGTACCGACAATGACACCTTAGACGTACAGAACAACAGCGGCAACAAATTGCCTGCGACCGGCGGCATCGGCACGACGATCTTTACGATCGTTGGTACGACCGTGATGCTGTGCGTAGTAGTGGTCTTTGTGGCGCGGCGCAGACTGCGTAAGAACGCGGACTAAGTAGTTGAGCAAGCACGAGTTTGTTTTACCCGGCAGATCTTCTGCCGCGGTCCTTACCATGCAGTACCCAGGGGGCGCTTTGCTCCCTGGGTACGAGCCTTGGGTTGCTGACAGGCCGGGACGGGCATTCTGCGGCTGCGACAGCGGCTGCGTCTGCGCCCGCGGCGACAAAGCGCCAGAAAGAGCCCTATGAAAAAGAAGCGGGCATTTACCACCGTACTCCTGGTGCTGGTGTTTCTGGGCGGGCTCTCGATTCTGCTGTACCCGGCGATCAGTAACTACTGGAATTCTCTGGTCCAGACCCGGGTGGTCAATGACTACACGCATCGGGTCAGCCAGATGGCCCCGGTGGATCGCGCCGCGCTGCTTGACGCGGCCGCGTCTTATAACAAGCAACTGGCCAGCCAGAGCGATCGCTTTGTTTTGACGGCGGATCAGATGACGCAGTACAACTCTATCCTTAACGTCAGTGGCAACGGTGTCATGGGGATACTCAGCATCCCAAAGATACGGGTGAGGCTGCCGATCTATCATGGCTCCGACCCTACGGTATTGCAGGTTGGCCTGGGGCATCTTCCCGGGTCGTCCTTTCCTATTGGCGGCCCGGGCGCCCACGCGGTGATCAGCGGGCATCGTGGCCTGCCCTCGGCGGAGCTCCTGTCAAACATCAATAGATTAGTTACGGGCGACTACTTTCAGATAACGGTTCTGGGCAAAACCATGACCTATCAGGTCGATCAGATCAAAGTGGTCTTGCCAGAGAACATGCGGGATCTTGCGATCGAGCCAGGTCAGGATCTGGTGACGCTGGTCACCTGCACGCCCTATGGCGTCAACTCGCACCGGCTATTGGTGCGGGGACGCCGGGTGTATAATAGGGCGCAGGATCTCAGTGCGCAGACGCCGTTGATCGATACGGGTACGGTTATGAGAATCGCCATTGTTGCGTTCATGGTGATCGCCATTTCTCTTTCTGCTTTCTTGCAACGCAGGAAGCAAAAAAAGAACAATAAGCATGATCGGCATAACAAGCATGAGCGCCACAACAAACATGACAAGCTCGTTGTGCGCGCGGGACCCGAAAAGTAAAGAAGATAGTTCCGGTCAAGCCGAATCGAGGGCAAGGCAAGCGGCTTTGATCCGGGAAAAAGTTTCGGGGAAGGGGTAACGTTTCAAGAATTTTTTCTCCCTATAGTATGAAGGGCGGCGCTGGCCTGTTGGCAGATGGTACCCGGCGTCGGATGTAGCAAGAGGATGAGAAAGTGGGGGCGGACTAATCGCTTCACCTAAGGTAAATGGTGTGTCAGAGCTGACGGCTCGACTCGTACGCCAGGCTCAACTCGGAAGCCAGGAGGCTTTCGCCGAGCTCTATCGCCAATATTGCTCTCAGTTGTACTACTTCGCCTGTAAGCGGCTTATTTCCGATGATCAGGCTTCTGACTGCGTGCAGTCTTCCTTTCTGTACGCGCTCGTGCATATCGAGGAGTTGCAAAAGCCAGAGAGCTTTCGCGCCTGGCTCTATAAGATCTGTTCCTCAGAGATCGCGAGTGTTTTCAAAGCGCAGAAACGTTTTTCCGGGGAGTTCTCTTTGGATGATATGACTGAAGATCAGCAGAGTTCTTACGAGGGACTTCAGATCTCTGAGGAGGACGCGCAAGGCGACACGGCGGCTGTTGAGGAGGACCTGGACGCTCAGTGCGACGATCTGTTGTCCTGTCTCAACCAGCTGACCGACCTGCAAAAAGACATGATCATTCTGCGCTATTATGGCGGGCTTGAGCCGATCGAGTTAGCCGCCGCGCTGGACATCTCGCCGGCGGCTGCGCGCAAGCGTCTGCATGACGCGATGGCGGCTTTGCGCAAGGCCTGCGGCGCTTCTGGGCGTCAGGCAGAGATGGACGCGACGGTCACTCGGTTATTGCAGCATGACGCCGAGGCCGCTCAGCTTCATGGCGATCGTCCGGAAGGGCCCATTGCTTTGGGCATGGGCGTGGTGCTGCCGGAGCTTTTGAAATCAGCCCCTGAACAGACCTGGAGCCGCGCGCAGGCCTTTCTGGCTGCGGCGCGCACAGGAGACGTCAGCGCGCTGGTGCAGAACCCGGCTGCGATCGCGGCACAGGTTGTGACCGGCGCCGGCGCGGGAGTCTTCCTGGGGTCCCTTGCCGGTAAAATCGGGATTACCGCGGCCGGGGTACTGGTTGTGGCGGGTCTTGGCTATGGCGGCTACCAGCTTTTTGGTCGCCCAGCGACTCCTGCGCCTGACGCGGTCGTTGCGCAGGGAGGCGCAGGCTCTGTGCCGAAAAGTACGGAGGCGACCGGCGCGGGTACTCAGGGCTCTGCTGTTACCTCAGAGACGGCAGAAACCGTCGACGCGGACGCTGCCACGGGAACCGGAGCGGGAGCTTCCGGCGCGGTGAGCACCACAACGCGGACGGACAAGACGGGCACGGGCGCGCCGCAGCTCCCTGCTCCGTCATCGGGCGCACCGGCCGCGGCGCAGGTAAACCCTTCGCTGCCGGCCAAGCCACCGGCGCCGCAGCCCTCTCCCGCGCCGGCGTCGCAGCCGCCGGTCCTGACCGCCGTCACGACACAGCTGAGCTATGCGCTGGGCACGGCCTTGACCTCCGCGCGCCTTATTGCCGACAGCGGAGCGGTCGCGCACAGCGCCGCGGGCACGGCGCTGACGGTAAGCGTCAGCAACTTCAATAATATCGATACAACTACGCCTGGTACCTACCTGGTGTTTCTTCATGCAACCGACGCCAGCACCGGTATGGCGGCGCCTGTTGTGATGCTCTCGGTCTGGATACAGGGGTAAGATCGGTGAAAAAGAGTTTTTCAAGATTCCTTATGATTCTGCTTGCCTTCTGTCTGGTGGCGGCGAACATGTTTGCCGTGCCTCAGTTGGCTAAGGCAGAGCTGGCGCCAGGCGATGATATCTTTAGCAGCGTCGGTACCTATCAGGTGGTGACCATATCTGGTGGTACGCCCGCCAGCCCCTCTCCGCTGCCTGGTGGAACACCGTTCTCGCCGATGTCTGCCGTTAATCTTTCGCCTGGCGCCACAGTTGTTGCCGCATACATTGGCTATATGGTCGAGAGCTTGCCCTCTGACCTTCAAGGGGGCGGCGCTTACCCTTCTGCTTGCGTTGACCAGTTTGCGGTCACCTACGACAGCAGCGTGGTGGCGACCATTCCGGTCGACAGGACGAGCGACATCCCCTCGCCTTATCAAAGCGAGGGTTACTCTGACGGCATCATGCAGTACAGCGACGTCACCGCCTTGGTGCAAGAGCACGGTAACGGCGTCTACGGTCTGGGCGGCGGCTGGGCGGGTTGGACCTACTGCTTTATGGTTCTGGTTGTCTCTGATCCCACATGTCCGCTTACGTCAGTCGTGATCAACGACACCTTCTGGTCCAACACGGACAACAACGCGGAAGCGACTACGGTCACGCTGCCCATTGCGTCGGGTTATGTTGTGGCGCCGGGGGCGCATCTCCAGGTGCGCTCGTTCGCGACGAGTTTTGACTACGACAGCGTTACCATGGGGCCCGACTTGAATCGGATGACCTATGACCTGTTGGATAACAACGCTTCTGTTGTGGCGACGGGCACACTGATAAATCCCGCAACGGGAGACCCGGATAAATATATGACGGCAAACAACTGGAACGACGTCCCTCTGACGCTTCCGGCGCAGGCCAGTGAGATCCGCCTGAACTATAGCTTTGAAGGTAATCCGCCGCCCTTAGCGGGCACGGGTTCTATGTCGGAGGTGGCCGGACTGTTTGTCACGTCTGTTGAGATCGTTATCGCGTATAACGTCACGACCG
>Ga0123357_10001776_pt1 | contig 23337 bp, 20 predicted proteins | sample TergutEmb28metaG_FD_89873 | JGI IMG/M metagenome (GOLD analysis project Ga0123357, IMG submission 89873) | Embiratermes neotenicus P4 segment gut microbial communities from Petit-Saut dam, French Guiana - Emb289 P4 | ecosystem: Host-associated > Arthropoda: Insects > Digestive system > Gut ... | reverse complement strand
GTTTGATGATTAAAGCCTTAAATGCTCCTCTTTTGCATAGGGACATTTCTATTGGTTTTTGAGCAAAAGGGGACATTTCTATTGAACGCCATAGGGGACATTTTCACTGATTTTTAACACACGCCAGCAATTCTAAATTTGCAATATTTATGCCGAAAAATATATTATGGAGAGAGGAAAATTAGGAACGCTCGTGGATTGCCTGAGCGCAGTGGCAGATAAACTTTCTGCCCGGCCTGAATATTCGGCCAGTAAATATACAAATCGTGATGCCGTGAACAGTGCGTTCGCTGCATTTTTCTTTCAGTTTCCGTCATTACTCAGATATATGAGAGAGATGGAGGAACAGGAAAAACGGAGCAATGTTCAGAGCCTGTTTGACGTTACAGGGATACCGAGCGACAACCAGATACGGAACATAGTGGACAGCATAGAGCCGTCATCAATAAACGCTGTCTTTAACGACACCCTAAAAACAGCGGGGCAATCGGGAGACATAAAAGAATACCGAGTATTGGACGGCGGTGTCCTACTGGCGATAGATGGGCTATGGTATTTCAGTTCCGGGAATATAAATTGCCCTCATTGCCTTAGGAAGCAAACGAAGGACGCGGAAGGAGAATCCGTAACGGAATATTACCATGCGGCGCTGGCTGGAGCGGTGGTAAAACCCGGATGCAATAAGGTATTGCCTTTAGCGCCGGAGATAATCCGGAATACTGACGGAGAAAAGAAACAGGATTGCGAGCTTGCGGCAGGGAAACGATGGCTTACAGCCCATTGGCAGGAGTATGACTGGCTGAAACCAACGCTGTTTGGGGACGATTTGTACTCGAACCGGCCTTTTTGCGAGAAAATCGTGGGGAATGGGTGGAGTTTTATCTTTACCTGCAAGGAAGAATCGCACCCATGGCTAACTGAGACCATACAAAACTCAAATCTACATGAGGTAAGTGAAGAAAAATGGGACCCCCGGAAGAAAAAAACCGTGGTATACACATGGAAATACCTGAACAGTGTTCCTATCCGGTATGATGAGAAAGACCCATTTTTAGTAAATTATCTAAGTTTTGAGATAAGAACCAAAGGGACTGCAAAACCGAGTTACAGCAACAGTTGGATAACGAACAAAGTTGTCAGTGACATAAATGTTGCGTATCTGGCAGAATGCGGGCGTGCGCGGTGGAAGATAGAAAATGAACATAACTCGGCAACTATGTTGCCGCATGTGCTTAAGAGACGCGGCTACAACCTCGAGCATAACTTCGGGCATGGAAGCAGCCATGCCGCAGACAATTTTTTCCTGTTGAACCTATTGGCTTTACAATTTCATACGATACTCGAATACTGCGATTTGGAATATCAATTAACGTATTCGATATTCCCCGTGAGGGTTGCGTTCTTTGAAGGTTTGAGAGTGTTAATACGTCGCAGGTATTTTGTCTCTTGGGTTGAGTTCCTGCAATATGTCATAGGAAAAGATACAGGGCCTTTGTAAATGGAGCAAATTTAGAATTGTTGTCAACACGCACGCTCGCCCGTTGGCACTTGTTTTTTTACGAAATTTTGTTGAACTATCCCAGACTTGCAAAACAGGGTTAAGGGTGTTCATGATAAAAAAGATGCCTGGTTTGATTTTTGGGCGAATCCTGCATTATAAGCTTTTCCAATAACACATCTCTTAGACCTCTTTTAACATCGCGGTATGCTTCTTCTCCGGAAAGGTTTTTGGTTTCGTCCCTGTCAATCATCAAGTCAAATAATTGTTCACCGCCTCCCTGCGGATAATAAGTGTAGCGGTAATTCTGATTACGCACAGTGAAGCACCAATGTTCAGGTCTGACATTCTTCCAGTAATTAAAGCTTTCGACATAAGCATATTCCCTTTGATTGGGCAGAGTTTGTCCTCTGCAGAGGGGGATAAGAGAATTGCCCGCAAGCATTGGCGGATAATCCTCAGCTACCCTGTATGATGGCAGAGTTTTAGGCATAGGCGGCGGGCAAGATGCCATTTCGAGCACAGTCGGCATTATATCTTCAAGCTGTACGATCTCATTTCTGATTGCGCCGCTTTTTAATTCAGGACCGGAAATTATCAATGGTACGCGTATACATGCGTCATAATGCCGGTTATGCTTAGAAACAAAACCGTGGTCATATAACAGTTCTCCATGATCCGCAAGCAAAATAATATAGGTGTTTTCCAGAACGCCCGTTTGCTCAAGTACATCAAATACTTTACCGAGCTGGCTGTCCAGAAAAGAAATACACGCGAAATAGTATTCCCGGTATACTCTCCAAAAATCAGGAATTCCCTGATAGGTTCCTTCAAAATCAAAATGCCCGGGATGATCTTTTTCGTTTTTCCAGGAATCCGGTACAGGCGGCAATATTTTTTCAGGGTGTACTTTTGCAAGATAATTTTTGGGCGGCTGGAAGGGGTCATGCGGCAGCACATAACTTAACTGAGCGAAAAACGGCTGTTTATTGGCATTTTGTTTGATAAATTCCGTACCGTGCATGGTTATCCATGCCGTCGGCGTTAGTTCCTCTTTAAGAGGTGAGACGAATACAGAGGTAACGGCTTTGCCGTTAAAAATAGGGTATTCCTTGGGATTATCCCTGCATGCGTTTTGCACACGTGAAACAAGGTCAATTTTACCGGGGCCGTAATTTCTCATGCCCGCTGAGGTTTTCATCGGCCAAACTATGGATAAAGCTTTTTCATAATAGTCGGGGTATTTTTCTTCTACCCAATCAAGCCATTGGCCGGCGCGCAGATCGGCAACTTCAAAAACCTCGTCAAAGCCATAAGGTTTATAATCGTGATACGGACCATTATAATGCGTTTTAAAATGCAGTTTACCGAAATTTCCGGTGCGGTAACCATTTTGTTGCAGTATTTGCATAAAAGTCGGGATCGCAGGATCGAGTTCCACACCATTTTCAGTAACTCCGTGAGCACGGCAGCTTAGTCCGGTGGCAATGGTTGCCCGTGCCGGCATGCAGACCGGGTTGTTGGTTATCGCCGAACTAAAGTAGGTCCCGGAAGACATAAGCCGCTTGAAATTCGGCATTTCATAAGCACCGGCAATACCAGCTTCTATCCACTTCGCGGCCAGTTGATCCATCATAAAAATTACAATATTTGGCTTCTTGTTCATAATAATTTTCTCATAGCTTACTCCGTAAGATGAGATTATTTCCATACTTATCCGAAAAAAGAAGTAGGCAGACAGCTTATTAAAGTAAATGAAGCGGCCTGCCCGGATCTAAATCGATTACCCTATAACCGTGTTTCTGATGACCCGAATAGAGGAGTACCGGTGCAATCATCCAATAGAGCCATTTCTGCTGTTTGTTATACCTTTATTTTTTTATCCTTTAATTTTTTTATTGCTATATTTTTATTAATGGTATATACTGACGGAGAAAATTCAATCTTATTGCAGTAAATCTGCAATTGGGAGTGATAAGTGCCCAAAATTGGTCGAAAAGTAAAAATATTCTCTGCTCTCGAAGTGGCAAACATTTGCGGGGTTGTCAACCAGACAGCCATAAACTGGATTAAAAATGGATACCTAAAAGCCTTTACGACTCCGGGCGGCCAGTACAGGATTTATGCCAAAGATCTGGCCGCTTTCCTGGATAACCGCGGGATGGCGGATTCGGGAGATGTCCTTCAGGTTCTTATGGAACGCGCCAATTGGGGAGTCCTGCTGATCGCCGCGGATGAGGCCGAAAATAACCGTATTCATAATGAATTGGCCAGGTTTTTACCGGAATTTTCCTTTATCCAGGCTTTTGACGGATTTGAGTTGGGACTAAAAATGGCCGGCGAGAAACCTGGCTTTGTCCTTCTTGATTTGGATTTACCCGGAATTAATAATCAAAAATTCGTTCAGCTTCTGAAAGAAGATCCTGTCTACGGAAAACCCTATATTCTGGCTGTCGGCAGTAACCTTGAAGACAAAAATTTTCAGGTTCTGTCCGGTTATATCGACAAAATATTCCTAAAACCCGTTGATTCAGAAACTATCTACAAATTTATAAAAAATCTTGAAAAACTTACTGACGCTATAGCCTAAGTATTTTTAACCGGAATTTTTTCGTAAATTTAAAAAACCGGTATATTTTTTATCGTATTTTTGTTGTATATTCACCATATGAAAGCCCTATTAATGGAAGAATATAATAAACTGAAATATACCGATGTACCCAATCCTGTAATTTCCGCGTCTGATGAAATTCTGGTCAGGGTCAGGGCGGTAGCGATCTGCGGTTCGGATGTCCACGGTTTCGACGGTTCAACCGGACGGCGCAAACCTCCCATCATAATGGGACACGAAGCTGCCGGTGAAGTTGTTACGGCCGGGGCAGGAGTTACCAAATTCCGCGCCGGTGATCGTATTACATTTGATTCTACCATTTATTGCGGATCCTGTTTTTATTGCCGTAACGGACAGGTTAATCTTTGCGAAAGCCGTATGGTGCTTGGAGTTTCTTGTGATGAATACCGCAGGCACGGAGCTTTTGCGGAGTATGTGGTGGTTCCCGAGCGGATTTGTTATTCGTTGCCGGCTTCGCTTTCTTTTGAAGAAGCCGCCATGACCGAGCCGGCGGCTGTTGCGGCTCACGCTTTCAGGGTTGGTCCGGTTGGTTTCAACGAGAGCGCCGGTATTGTGGGTACGGGATTAATCGGGCTCCTTTTGCTGGATGTTCTTAAGTCATCGGTTTCAGGTCCGGTTTTTGCCTTTGATATCGATCCCGGCCGCAGGGAAGCGGCAAGTAAACGCGGCGCAGATTATGTTTTTGATCCAGCTGAAAAAAACCTGGTTAATAAAGTACGTAAACTGACAGAAGGCCGCGGTCTTGATCGTGTTTATGAAGCGGTCGGAGCTACTGCTCCCATTCAGACCGCAATTTCCCTGGTCCGCAAGGGCGGTTCAGTTACTTTAATCGGCAACGTAAGCCCCAAAATCGATCTCCCCCTGCAGACTGTTGTCTCCGGACAGATTAGTCTTTTGGGTTCATGCGCTATCAGCGGAGAATATCCAATTGTCCTTGATCTTGTTTCCAGAAAAAAGATTGACGTGGCTTCTTTAATAAGCAAAATTGCTCCGCTTTACGAAGGGCAAACCTGGTTTGAGAAATTGTATAGACGTGAGGATAACCTGTTGAAGGTTGTATTGATTCCTTAAGAAATTAACGGTAAAAAAATTTGGCAGGTCGGACATGAAAGAAAAAATCCGGATCGGTTTACTGGGATACGGCAAGGTAGCCAACCTTCACGCGCAGGCTCTGCAGGAAGTGGATAATGGTATTTTGGTTTCGGTTGCCGGCCGGAACACTGTCCGCCGCGATGAATTCAGCACCAAATGGAAGATAGCTTCGCGGGAAACCGTTGACGACATGGTTCAAAAAGACAGGGTTGACGCTGTAATCATTACCACTCCGCACCCGCAGCACAGGGACGGCGCCCTGCAGGCCCTGCAAGCCGGCGCCCATGTTCTTGTGGAGAAGCCAATGGCTGTGCATGTAAGTGAATGCGACGAAATGATCGCAGCGGCAAAAAGCGCCGGCAAATGTCTTTCGATAATGTGCCAGCGCCGCTGGTTTCCCGCCTGTGTCCGGATAAAACGCGCCATTGAAGAAGGTAAACTTGGCAGGCCGGTTCTGGCCCAGCTTTCGATCCTGGGCTGGAGGGACAAACTTTATTATGACAGTGATCCCTGGCGCGGCAAGTGGGCCACCGAAGGCGGCGGAATCCTTATCAATCAGGCGCCGCACCAGATCGATCTGCTCCAGTGGTATATGGGCCCCTTTGGAGAGATCACAGGTTTTTGGGATAATTTTAATCATCCGTATATTGAAGTGGAAGACAGCGCTGTAGCTGCGATCCGTTTTAAAAACGGCGGCCTGGGATCCGTACTTGTCAGCAATTCCCAAAAGCCCGGTATCTACGCCAAAGTCCACATCCACGGAAGTTCAGCCTGGTCGGCCGGAGTTCAGACCGACGGCGGGGCCATGTTTATTGCCGGCATGAGCACCATCACCGAACCTCCGCTTAATGACCTGTGGACGATCGAAGGCGAAGAAGATCTGCTTGATAAATTCCGCGCGGAGGATGAAGCCTTTTTTAAAACTATCAACGCTACCGTTTATTTTTTTACCCTTCAGCTAAAAGATTTTTGCGGGGCCCTTCTGGACGGACGGCCTCCCGCCGCTTCCGGCGAAGAGGGACGCGAGACTGTAAAATTTTTTGAGACTCTGCTGAACACCGGCAGACCAAAATAATTTTTTTATTTTTTTATCTGAGGAACCGTCTTATTAATGGAACCGTCTTATATGTATGCTCATCGCAAGGCCTATACCGATCATAGCGGTAAGCAGAGCCGAGCCGCCGTAGGACATAAAGTACAGGGGAATGCCGGTGATTGGCATTATCCCCATGGCCATTCCGACATTAATTAAAAAATGAAATACATACATGCCCAACAATCCTGAAATAATATAAACACCGTATTTGTCAACAGAGGTTTTCATTATTTTAATCAAACGCATCGAGATAAGAAGGAACAATCCAAAAATCAAAAGGCCGCCCAAAAAACCAAACTCTTCGCCGAAGATCGAAAAAATAAAGTCAGTGCTTTGTTCCGGAAGGAAACGGTAGTGGCTGTGGGTTCCCTGTAAAAAACCTTTGCCCCACAGGTGCCCGGAGCCGATCGCCGTCATTGACTGGATAATATTCCATCCGGCCCCGCGCGGATCAACGCCGGGATCCATAAACACAATCAGCCTCATGACCTGGTATTCTTTTAAAACTTTGTGCGCCGCGTATGAGGAAAACAGGGACAGTAAAAGAATTAATGAAACATAAAAAATCCAGTAAAAATATTTCTTTTTATATGATTTATATCCAAGCGCGGCAATTCCAAGAATTACCGCCAGGACCATGGAACACAGACCTATAAAATGAATATTATACAGCAGGGAAAAATACAGGCGCGTATTTTTTAATATGTACTGTTCCCAATAGGGAATCAAAGCAAGCAATACGGTGCCTGTCACAAATGCGACAATAAACAAAACATAACGCGCCGAAAACCCCGCGATAAAGAGCATAACCAGAAGTATCGGAATAAAAACAAGGGCAGTGCCCAGATCGGGCTGCAGCAGTATTATTCCCATCGGTATAAAAACAATTAAGCAGGAAATTAAAAAATGAAACAGACTGTTGCGTTCTTTTTTTGCCGAATCCAGATACCTGGCCAAAAATAAAATAGTTATAATTTTTGCAAGTTCCGCCGGCTGGAAACTGAACATCCCAAGTCCAATCCCGCGTCTGGCTCCGTTTATATACCGCCCAAAAAAAACCGTGTACAAAAGCAGGAGCAATATTCCGGCGTATAAATACGGACTAAGATCATACAGTCTGCGGTAATTCAGAACAGTCAGTCCAAGAATTATCAAAAATCCGCCGGATGCCCATATTATCTGCCTTATGTATTCGGTTGAAACCAGTTCACCGTCGGCGTTTACTCCGGATGAATAAATAAACAGTATACCCATCGCGGTCAGCAGCAGTGTGGAAAAGAGTAAAAAATAATCTATCCCCAGCAATTCTTTAACTTTCATTAATTTTCCAATGTACGTTATTTTTATATACCAATTTTTTATTATTAAAACATTTTTTTCAAGTAGCCTCATGAGTATGAATGAATGGTCGCTGACAATGAATGGACGGCTGCATTGAATTTTTTTAATTTTTTTTTTAATATGTGTCCGGATAATATTAGTGGAGGCAATTTATGGACGAAATAATTTATGAAAAAGCAAAACTGCAAGACCGTGATGACTGCATGGATTTTACCAATTTTGTATTCAGCCACGCCCATGTTCCGCACGATTTTGTCAAATTGCTTCCAAAGCTTTACAGGGCTGAATATTTTATGGACGGCATCCATTATATCGCCAGAGAAGGCGACAGGATAAAGGCTCTTGTCGGATCATATCCGTTAAAGTACCAATTTGCCGGCGGCACCGAACTTCCCGGCATGGGCATCGGCGCTGTTTCCGTTCATCCGCGGTCAAGATCAAAGGGATACATGAAAACCTTGATGGATACCGCTGTTGAGGATATGAAAAAAAACGGCATGACCTTCAGCTGCCTGGGCGGACAGCGTCAGCGTTACGAATATTTTGGCTATACTCCGGCAGGCTCCGGTTATTATTTTACTGTAAGGGAGCCAAATATCCGGCATACCCTTGGCGGCGACTGGAAAACCGATCTTGTTTTAAAATCCGTTAAGGCATCGGATTCTGCAATCTTGGACAAAATTCAGTCATTGCACACGGCTAAAAAAGCCAGACTGTACAGGAGCAGGGACAGGCTTTTCGATATTCTTTCATCATGGAATGCTGAAATTTTTGCCGTTATGGCCGGCGCTTCTCCGGCGGGTTATTTGGTCTGCAGACCCGGTACATACGATGTGGTTGAAATTAATCTCGATGATTTTTCCCGTGTTAACGAAGTATTGGGACTGCTTTTACGCAGACGAAGGGAATACGGAGGCCAGGAAATTGTAACGGTTTTTGCCGGCCCCCATGAAACAGAAAAGGCAGCAGCCATTTCCAGGTTTGCCGAGAGTTGGAGGCAAAATTCCGCCTACCAGTTTAATATCCTGGATTTTAAACATTTTACCGAACCTTTCCTGGAGCTCAGGGCCGGACAAAGGCGGATTCCGGACGGCTCATTCAGTTTCAAAATAGAAGGCGGCGGAACTTTTGCAATTATTTGCAAGAACGGCAAACCGGCGATCGATTCAACTTCCGCTGTTCCTGAATTAACAATGGATAATCTGGAAGCAACAAGGTTCTTGTTTGATCCGATGACAGCCGCGCTTAACCCAAAAATACGGGAAACGCCTTTCCTGCAAAATCTATTGCCTCTGCCGCTGTTTTTCGAAAATCCCGACGGGATATAGGCAAATTACACGCGGCTTGCCGCGAGGTTGTTGATTATTACCAGGCAGCGTTTTTCGTTTAAATACGGAACTTCAATCGGGGTTATTTCCCATTGGAGTCCCGGAATATTTTTTGCTGCGTTCTGCATTTCTTCCCGGGCATTTTCCATACGGCCTTTCCATGCGGCCAGCATACCGTCAGGTTTTATAAGCCGCAGCAAAGCTTTTAGAATATCCGGCTCAAGAGGCCTCAGCGCCCTAAAAACAGCGATGTCAAACCGGGCAGGTTCGGCCTGTTCCATTTCGGTCTCTTCGACTCTGACATTTGGCAATTCCAGAACCGCGGCGCAATTCCGCAAAAAACCCGCGCGCCGGCCCATGCGCTCTATAAGTGTAAATTCCGTATCCGGCAGACAAATTGCCAGCGGTATACCCGGCAGCCCTGCGCCCGATCCCACATCAGCCGCCTGTATTTTTGCTGTATTTGATTGTATGTTACAAAATCCCGATTCTGAATTCCTGCCATCCAATTTAGGCAGCGGCGAAATTGAGTCCAGTATGTGTTTAATGATCAGTTCTTCCCGGCTGCTGACTTTTACCAGACCATAAGCCTCATTAAAGAGCTCGATTTCTTTCATATATTTTTTTAATTTTTCAATGACGGCGACGTTGGTTTTTTGCGGGAATAATTTATTAAAACCCTGTTCCAAAAGATCATGTTCCGGCAATCTGGAAACCGGCTTTTTTATGTCCCCGGCGTTCATTCTGTAAAAATTTTTTACTTTAATTCGTTCTGCACCAATGTCATCTGGTAGTACTGTCCCTTCATGGCCATCAGTTCGGCGTGGGATCCTATTTCGATGATCCTGCCGTCGTCAACCACCATGATTCGGGTACAGTCCCTGATTGTGGACAGACGGTGAGCGATGATAAAACTGGTCCGCCCCTTCATCAGTGTTTTGATACCGGCCTGAACAAGCTGCTCGGTGTTGGTGTCGATGCTGGAAGTTGCCTCGTCAAGTATCAGAATCCGCGGGTTGCTTATCAGTGTCCTTGTAAACGCGAGCAATTGCCGTTCGCCCTGGCTTATACCGCCGCCCCGTTCGGTAATGGGTGTATCGTAGGCTTTTGGGAGTTTCTCTATAAATGAATTTGCGCCTATTAATTCCGCAGCTTTTTTTATTTCTTCGATGGTTGCGTCAAGTTTGCCGTAGCGTATATTGTCGGCGATGCTGCCGGTAAACAGGAAGCTGTCCTGGAGCATGATCCCCATCTGCTCGCGCAGGGACTTGATGGTAACCTTCATTATATCCTGGCCGTCTATGCAGATTTGGCCGTCGACTACATTGTAGAACCTGGACAGCAGATTTACGATTGTGGTTTTGCCCGCGCCCGTCGGTCCCACGATTGCTATGCTTTCTCCCGGATGGCCGTCAAACGTTACGTTCTTGAGCACTTTGCGGGTTCCGTCATAACTAAAACTTACATCCTTGAATTCAACGTGGCCGCGCACAAAGGGGAATTCAATGGCGCCTTCGGCGTCCGTTATTTTTACCGGTTCTGCGATTGTATCAAAAATTCTGTCCAGGTAGGACATGGCGGTTACAAAAGTATTATAAATATTGGACAGGTTGATTATCGGCTGCCAGAAGCGCCACGCGTAATTGCCCATTGCCAAAAGCATTCCGAATGTCGCCATGGGATTCATCCAGTAGGCGCCCATTATGTATACAAAGGAGAATACAATCTGCGCGATTGTTTCCGTTGAAAACCAGGTTGTATTGGAAATATAGTTTGCGCGCATCCATTCGTAGTTGCGTTCGTCAGAAAGCGTGTCCATGGTTTTGATTGTTCTTGTCTGCCGGTCAAAAGCCTGGGTTACCTTTACCCCGTCTATGGATTCCTGGATATAGGCATTGAGATTTGAGTTCTTGTTGGAAACCCTCTGCCAGGCTTTGCGCTGGACGGCCTTGATGGACCAGATAAAAACTGCCAGAAACGGCAGGCCCAGAATGGTCACTGTGGCGAGACTGGAACTTACCCTGTACATAAAGAAAATTATAAAGAAAATATTAAGTACTTCTATTACAAAGTTTATTACCCCGTTGGACAGCGCATCGGATACACTGTTGACATAAGGAACGACCCTGACAAAAATTTTGCCGTGCGGACGGCTGTCGTAAAATGCAAAGGGAAGTTTCTGGAGATGGTCAAAGAGATCATAACGGATGTCGTGAATGATATTGGCGCCGGCCCGCGCTACCAGGACGTTCCGTATGGTTCCAAGAATAATGCTGAGTATTATTGAGCCTGCCAGAAAAGCAGCCATGGTAAACAGGAGTTTATAATCCTTGTTGGGAACCGCGACATCCATGGCGCGCTGGATAAACAGGGGGCCCATAAGCCCCACCAGATTTCCTACCACGCTCAGGCCAAGTGCAAATCCCAGATTTTTTTGAACCTTTGCGACGTATTTGACGCAGCGCCTTATATTGAAAAGGCTGACTTTTTCGTCGAGGTATTCGTCCTCATCATAGCGGTTCCGGGTTTGGCCTGTTTTTTGCACAAGGTCTTTTTTTGATTTAGACATTACCGGCCTCTGTTGCATCAAAGTCTACCCCGTACTGGAGGCTCCATATATGGTAATAAAATCCTTTAAGGGCAAGCAGATCTTCGTGTTTGCCGCGTTCGATGATTTTTCCCTTGTCCATTACCAGAATCTGATCCGCCCCGCGGAAGGACGAAATCCGTTGCGCTATGATTATTTTGGTGCATGAAAAATCCAGGCTGCGCAGTTGCTCCTGTATGTATTGTTCGGTTTCGCTGTCTACCGCCGAAGTCGTATCATCAAGAATAAGTATCGAAGGTGAAATTGCCAGGGCGCGCGCCAGGGCTATCCTCTGGCGCTGGCCTCCGGAAAGCCCGACTCCGCGTTCTCCGACCAGGGTCTGGTAACCGTTCTCCATTTCTTTTATAAAACTGTCCGAATCCGATTGAACCGCGCATTTTACAATTGTCTGCTCATCAAGTTCCGGCCGGCCGTAGGCTATATTGCCTTTTACCGCGTCGGAAAAAAGAAAAACATCCTGCATGGCAAGTCCTATGTTGCGGCGGAGGGAAGACAGAGTATATTTTTCAACTTGAACACCGTCCAGAAGAACCTGGCCGGAATCGGGCTCGTACGAATGAATGAGCAGATTTATAAGAGATGTTTTTCCGGAACCGGTGCTTCCCAATATTCCCAGTGTTTCGCCTGGATTTATTTTAAAACTGATATCTTCCAGAATCGAAGATCCGCCGATGGAAAAATTTACATTTTTAAATTCAATGCCGCCGGAGGGGCGTTCCTTCATCTCTGTCGAATTTGGAGTATCAGAAATCCCTTCCGGCGCTTCGATAACTTCCCGCAGCATTGTGGCGGAAGCGTTGTACCGTTCGACGTCAGACAGTATTGTGGCCAGCATACGCAGCGGGTTTGCCAATGACCAGGTAAGGGAAGAGAAGGCGAGATACTGGCCGGGAGACATCTGTTCCCTTATTAAAAAAATTCCGCCCATTATAAGGGTAATGATTACAAGCACTTGGCTTAAGGCGTCCAGTATGGGATTATACTTTGCCGCTATAATGGCGTTCTCGCGGCTTACGTCCCTGAACTCCTTGTTATGTTTTTCAAATTTTTCAATTTCGTAATCTTCCCTTGCAAATGCCTTGACAACCCTGTTACCGTCGATGTTTTCTGTAACGACCGTTCCCAGGCTGGTCAGTTTCTGCCGCAGCAGTACAAACCTGGGCCTGATTACTTTTAGATACTGGCGGCTGACCAGCAGAATAAAAGGCGTTACCGCGGTAAGGCATAACGCGAGCTGCCAGTTTATAAATATCAAAAAAATAAATGTAAAGACGAACTGAACTACTGAATCGACAAACATGAATGATACCCACGATACGGTATGGCGCAGCCTGTCCAGGTCCTGAGTCATCCTGGTCATAAGGTTACCGGTTGGGAACCGGCCCAGGAATTTATAGTCCTGGTTTTGTACAATCCTGAACATATGGCTGCGGATTTCTGACATTGCGACATTGCTCTCCGATTCAAGCCACATATGCATAATGTAACGCAGCGAAAGCCGGATAACTGTCGCGCAGAACATGATTATAAGCAGTCTTATCAAAGGTTCGGTATTTGCAGGAATAATTACGTTGTCGATGAGCTGCTGGGACAACATAGGATTAATGATGATCATTGCAGAAGAAACTGCAGAAAAGAAAATGCCGGCGACCAGGCGGCTCCTGTTCCCCTTCAAGTAACTCCAAAGCCAACCAAGCTGGGACATAATCGTATATTATCCGTAACGTTTTTTTTTGACAAGCAGCAGCTGCCCCGAAGAGCCAACTACGTAATGTAGTTGACAGTCAAAAACTGGATAAGTATACTATATAAACCGTATATTTATACAGTTCAGGAGAAGATGATGAAATCAAAGATTATTTTAATCGCTGTCCTAATCGCGGCAGTAATTACCGGCAGCGCGTTTGCCGGCGGGGGAGGCCAAAAATCCACCGGGATCACCATAAAGGACGGCACCCTTATGATCGGTATGGAAATCGGATATCCTCCGATGGAATATTATGACACGGACGGCAAGACCCCCATTGGTTTTGATGTCGCCATGGGAAAAGCCATTGCCGACAAAATGGGTCTCAAAGTTGAATTTGTTGATACGGCCTGGGACGGAATTTTCGCCGGAGTGGATACCGGCAAGTATGACTGCATCATGTCATCAGTAACCATCACCCCGGAAAGGTTAAACGCGCATAATTTCTCAAAACCGTACATCGGCAACTCCATGGCTATAGTTTTGCTTAAGGGCTCGCCGCTCAAGGTCAGTAGCCCCCAGGATTTGGCAGGGCTCGGAGTTTCCTACCAGGCGGAGACCACCGCTAAATTCATGATGGCCAAATTGGTCGAAGATGGATTGAGATATACTCCCTATGAATATGACAAGGTAATGAACTGCTTTGACGAACTCAAACTGGGCCGCGTTGACGCCATTGTAACCGACAGCCTTGTAGCGGTTGATTACGTTGCCGATCCCAACAGTCCTTACCAAATTGTATGGCAGGGCGACGCGGACGAAGTATTCGGCGTCTGTATGAAGAAAGGCAACGACGCCCTGACCGCTGCTGTCGACAAGGCCCTGGACCAGCTCTTTGCAGACGGGACCATGCTCAAACTTTCAAAAGAAATTTTCAACATTGATATGGTCAGTTCGGCAAGAAAGTAATTACATAAAATGGAAGTTCTGCAGAAAATAATATCCTGGATTCCGCCGCTGCTCATGGGCGCCAGGGTGACCATAGGGCTCACTGTTTCATCGGTATCTGCCGGGGTAATACTGAGCCTTTTCCTGGCCCTTGGCAAGATGTCCAAAAACATAATCGTCAACAAATTCTGCAGCGCCTATGTTTTTTTCTTCAGGGGTACACCCCTGCTGATGCAGCTATATTTTATCTATTACGCTTTGCCGATGATATCGCCGGTATTTCTCGTCCGGACAGGGGATCAGTTCCTTGATCGTTTTATACCGGCTTTTATTACATTCTCGCTCAACAGCGCAGCCTATTGCGCGGAGATAATACGCGCGGCTATACAGAGTATTGACAAGGGCCAGTTTGAAGCGTCCCGCGCCCTGGGTTTAACCTATACACAGACCATGAGTCTGGTTGTAATTCCCCAGGCGATAAGGCGCTTAATCCCGCCCATAGGCAACGAATTCATCATGGTGCTCAAGGACGCTTCCCTGGTTTCAATGATCGCCCTGATCGACATTACAAAGGCGACCAGAAGTATAGAAGGTTCTACGCGTTCCGCGCTGGTTTATCTGCCGGCCATGATTTTATATTTGATCATTACCGCTGTCTTTTCATTTGTTTTCCATAAACTCGAAAAGAAGTATTCTGTTTATGAATAATATTTATGAGTAACAGAAACATTTTACCGGGGAGCATTTAGTGTCAATGGTAATTACCGAAGGGATTTCGAAATCATTCGGTTCATTAAAAGTTTTAAAAGATGTCTCCCTTACCGTAGAACAGCAGGAAGTGGTCTGCATTGTCGGGCCGTCAGGGGCCGGCAAGTCCACTTACCTCCGTTCGCTTAACAGGCTTGAGTCGATCGACGACGGAAAAATCTACATTGAAGACAAGCTTCTGTTCGACTGCAAAAACGGAGAGAACAGCGTCAGGATGCCTGTTCAGGAAAGGAACAAAAGCCTGCTGGAAGTCGGTATGGTTTTTCAGCGTTTCAACCTTTTCCCGCACAAGACTGTAATGGACAATGTAATGATGGCTCCCGTACATGTGCGCAGGATTCCGGTTGAGGAAGCCCGCGCAAAGGCGGCCGCGCTGATCGAAAGGGTAGGCCTCTCGGATAAGCTGAACTCCTACCCCAGCCAGCTTTCCGGAGGGCAGCAGCAGCGTGTGGCCATTGCCAGGGCGCTTGCCATGGAACCCAAAATTATGCTTTTTGACGAACCCACCAGCGCCCTTGACCCGGAGCTGGTCGGCGAAGTCCTTACCGTAATGAAGAGCCTGGCGCACGCCGGAATGACCATGCTTGTTGTCACACACGAAATGGGTTTTGCCAGGGAAGTGGCCGACAAGGTTGTTTTTATGTTTGAAGGAGCAATACTTGAATCCGGCGCTCCGGAAAAAATTTTTTCCAATCCCGTGAACGAAAGAACAAGGCAGTTTTTACAAAGCGTTTTATAACCGGAACTTTTTATGGACATATCTGTAATCACATTTGACTCCGCCTCCGCGGAAATGAAAACAATTAACGACATCGGTGAATTATCCGCGTGTCCCGATGATAAAACAATGTGGCTTAACATTAACGGGCTTAAGGAAATTGATTCGATAACCAGACTCGCAAAACAGTACAATGTGCACCCGCTGACAATCGAAGACATTTTCAATACCAGGCAGCAGCCCAAAGTGGAAAGATTCGACAACTACAGCTATATTTCGTTCAAGTCAATTCAGCATGAACAGTCCTTTCACAATGAACAAACCAGACCCAAAAAAAAATCCGGCGCTGATTCCAAAAAAGTTAAAAAAATTCAGGAAGACAATGATGAATTTTGCATTGACCAGATAAGTCTTATTGTTATGGACAAGGTGATTATAACGATTCAGGAAATTCCGGGGGATCCATTTTACGGTATAAGAAAAAGGATACTGGAAAATGCCGGCCAGATCCGCAGGATGAATACCGATTATCTGGCCTACTCCCTGATCGACGCGGTTGTGGATGATTATTTTTTAACGCTTTCCCACATACAGGAAGACATTGAAAATTTTGAAGATCGGGCGGTAAAAACGACCGACGATAAATTTGTTTTTGAGATACAGGACACAAAAAAAAGTCTGTTCCTGATAAAACAGGCCATACTGCCGCTGCGGGACAACTTGTTAACCATAAACCGTCAAAAAATCCTGATCATTAACGATGAATTTAAACCGTTCCTGCAGGATTTACAGGAGAATTGTAACAATGCCGTGCAGCGTGTTGAAAACTGCCGTGACTGGCTGTCAAACATTATGCAGGTAAATCTGTCCATGCTGTCATACCAGATGAACAAGGTAATGAAGATTCTCGCCATAGTTTCTACGATATTTATTCCGCTGACATTTATTGCCGGGGTTTACGGTATGAATTTCGATTTTATGCCCGAGCTCAGCCTACACTACGCGTATCCTGTAGTTCTTGGCGGCATGGGAATGATAGCCGTTATTATGCTTATTATTTTTAAAATCCGGCACTGGTTTTAATGAAAGGCTCCCCAGCATTTTCCGGTCTCTACGCTTACCCGCAGCGGTATCCTTAATTTAACCGCGTTTTCCATTTCCTTCTGAACCAGCGCGGCGGTTTCCCTGGCCGCTTCTTTTGGACATTCAAGAATCAATTCATCGTGTACCTGGAGCAGCAGGGCAGCCGGAGATTCGGCGGCGGTAAGTGCTCTGTCCAGTTTTATCATCGCGGTCTTTACGATATCGGCTGCCGATCCCTGAATCGGCGTATTGACCGCGACTCTCTCCGCGGCTGCTTTTTCGGTTTTGTTCCTGGAATTGATGGCCGGAATAAAACGGCGCCTGCCCATAATGGTAACCGCGTAACCGGTTTCTTCGGTTTTTTTGATTAAGCCGTCGATAAAGGCCCGCACTCCGGAGTATGTTTTAAAATAAGTGTCGATAAAAGCTGCTGCCTCGGAGCGGCTGATTCCCAGTTCGTTTGCCAGCCTAAAGGCGCTCATACCGTACATAACCCCAAAGTTGATGGTTTTTGCGATCCGGCGCTGTTCGGATGTGACTTTTTTTTCGTCTATACCAAAAATAAGGGAAGCTGTGCGGGCGTGGACGTCCCTGCCTTCGCGGAACGATTCGATCAGGTTATTGTCTCCGGAAAGATGGGCCAGTACAACAAGTTCGATCTGGCTGTAGTCGGCCGAAACAAGTACTGAGCCCGGCCCGGCGATAAAGGCTTCCCTTATGCGGCGTCCTTCATCATCGCGTATCGGTATGTTCTGCAGATTAGGTTCCCTGCTGGAGAGCCGCCCTGTCGCGGTGCCAGTCTGAACAAAATTTGTGTGCAGCCTGGCCGCTGAGTCCGCCTGTGCCGGCAGCGCGTCGACATAGGTTGACTTGATTTTGGACAGGGTGCGGTGCCGCAGAATCAGCGCCGGCACTTCGTCCTCGCGCGCAAGTTCGCCGAGCGCCTCGGCGTCGGTGGAGAAACCTGTTTTGGTTTTTTTGCCCGGTGTAAGGCGGCGTTCCTCAAACAGCACCTTCTGAAGCTGCTGGGTGGAGGAGAGATTAAATTCGTGGCCCACAATTCTGTAGGTTTCACTCTGAATTTTTTCCAGTTCTTTTCCCAGTTCAACCCCGTATTTTTTTAAAATCCCGGAATCAATTTTTATACCCAGGCCTTCCATTTCCGCAAGGATCGGGAGCAGCGGCATTTCCAGATTTAAAAAAAGATCTGTTGAATTGCTGTTTGCCAGGCAACCGTCCAGGTGGTTCATAAGGCGGAGACAATAATCGGAATCTTCCGCCGAGTATCTGCAGGCTGTCTCCAGCGGCACTGTATCAAACGTACTGCCCTTTGGAACAATGTCATTGTAGGCAAGCGGATGCAGGTTAAAATAAAACTGCGACAGGGAATCCAGGGAATAGTTGTTCCATTCCGGATCGATAATCCAGGCGGCGATCATGGTATCCCAGATACTGCACTTCCAGCGTTCTATGCCCCAGCCCCGTGAAACCTTGTAATCGAACTTGGCGTTATGGGCGGCAACCGTCATATCCGGATCGGAAAAAATCCCGGCCAAAAGTTCGCGTACTGCACCCGGATCAACAAAAGGCGCTGCAGTATCATCGCCTTCCCTGATCCCGCGGTGGGCGCTAAGCGGCACATAAAAAGCTTCTTTTGGTTTAACCGCCAGCGAGACTCCTATTGGTTTGGCGTTCCATGCGTCAAGGGAATCGGTCTCAAAATCCAGGCTAAGCAGATTCTGGCTGCGCGCTTTTGACAAAAGGGATTCCAGTTCTTTTATGTTCAAAATAGTTTTATATTTGCCTTCTCCAATCAGGGCCGCGTCTGCTTTTACGTTCCGCTGATTTGTCTGTGCGCCGGACGCTGCTGTTTGCGCGGCGGAAGTTTTGCTGTCCCCTGAAGCCTGACCGGCACTTACGCTCTCCCCCGGCGCTTCGGCGTTTTGGGCTGCACTCATATCTGCTCCGGCTCCTGTCTCCGATGAAACTGCCGCCGGGTCAAGCTGCTTTGCAATTTGGCGTATTCCTTCCCGCAGCAGCACCTTTGCCCCGGCGCTCCGGTCAGGGGCGGCGATTGATAATTCTTCGATATCTTTTATTTTTAACGGTACAGAACTGTCAAGCTTAATTAGCGATTTTGAAAAATACGCGCTTTCTTTGCCTGCGATAAGTTTTTTGCCGACAGCTCCTTCGATGCCCGCGATGTTTTCGTAAATCCCGTCAAGTGAACCATAGCGGCTCATCAGTTTGACCGCTGTTACTTCGCCTATTCCTTTTACCCCCGGAACATTGTCCGAACTGTCTCCTGTCAGGCTGAGCAGATCCAGTACCCTGTCCGGGGCAACGCCCCATTCGGCCTTTACTTCATCTGCGCCCGCGAATTCGTATTTGGCTGTTCCTTCAATTTTTGCGTTTTTTGTCGGACGCATTTCCCAGATACCGCTGCCCACAAGCTGGAGCAGATCCTTGTCCGAAGAAAAAATGTAACACTGCCGTTTTTCTGTACGGCATTTTTCGGCCAGAGTCGCGATTATGTCATCGGCTTCAAAACCGTCAACAGCCAGTACAGGTATTTTTAACGCCGATAAAAATTCTTCTACCATCGGAACCTGGGCGTGGAGATCTTCAGGGGCCTTTTGCCTGTTGGCCTTGTACCCGTCAAACATTTTATGGCGGAAGGTCGGAACCAGTGAATCAAAAACCGCGGCCATTAATTTTATTTTTTCTGCCGCGTTTTTGGCTTTGCTTGCCGGGGATGCGGCAGCGCCGTCCGGCGTCTTGGCCGCAGGGGCGTCTTCATCAAGCAGACTAACAATATTCCTGGCAAAACCAAAGAGGGCGGAAACATTCTGGTTGGCCCTGTTGCGCAGGGGCATTTTCATAAAGCCAAAATATGAACGATATATAAGCCCGTATGCGTCGATCAGGTAAAGGGGAGGTTTTTGCGTCATGTAGCAAAGTATATCAGCGCCGGGCGTAACAGTAAACGCAGCCTGCCGGACAGGGACCGTAACTGCCTATATCAACGGCCTGGCTGCACAGGCAAAACGGCCGCTGGTTCTTGTCCCTGATGTCAGGACGGATGTCAGGACCAAAGAGTTCAGCTGCGGTATTATTGGTTTCTCCGCGGATTTTTTTTATAAGTTCGCAATCGATACACGCTCCCGGCTCTACGCCGCAGCCTGCAAGATCATCTTCGGCGCAGGATTGTATCCGCATTCCGGCGCTGTCGGCGATTCCGGCAAGTTCGCTCACCAGGTCTTTTATTTCCGGCAGCAGGCGTCTGTTATTGTCAGAATCGCCGGTTCCGCCGCCTGCTCCGCCATTCGCACAATCATTGCCAGGAATGCCGGCGGAATCATTGCCGGGAATACCAACGTTGTAATGTTGAAACATTTTGAACCGGACTTCATTTTCCGGCCGGCCTTCGTTTTTCATCCGGCCTTTATTTTCCAGCGCCGCAATTCTTCGGGATGCGCCGGTGTATTCATCGTAAATACTGATTATCACCCTTTTTGTAATACCTCCAAGCCTGGACGCCAGTTCATAAAAATTCGATTTGTGGAATTTGTAATCGGTTATTGATGTCAAAAAAATGGGATCGTAGCGCCACACCGTGCGCTGCGACCCGTATATTTTGGACAGCGCTGCCATGGATGCGATAACTTCATTTACCGGCGGTACATTGGGTTCAAGGATTTTTGGATAACCTGTCAATGTCGTCATGACATAGAACGGATAATTTTCCAGCGCTTCCCGCGCAGCAAGAACAGGCCCGGGATCTCTTGTCCAAAAAACAAGAAAGCCGGCATCGGCCGGTTTGAGGGAAACTGTTTTTATTTGCGCGGCGTTGTAGGGATTGCTCACTTCCACAAAACCGGCTTCAAGGCGTTCCAGAAACCAGCCGAACCTGAACCTGGGTATGTCGCAGCGGCGGGACACGCTGATGATCATTTGCTTTTGAAAACCTGTTTTTTAAAAACCTGTTTGCGGTAGCGGTAAACCTGTCCGCCAAGGGTCCCGGTATAATACATAGGTTCCCATCCGCGCTTAATCAGTTCCGGTGATTCTGCGTGAACTTTGCCCGAAGGTTTCTGGTCGCCGGGGCAGTCAAGAAGCCAGCCGCCATGTTTACAAACACGGGTCAGTTCGGCAATTTCACTGTCCCAGTCGTCGCCCATAACATGGCCGGACATTACTATGTCAAAAATATCATCAGGATAGGCAAGAACGTCAGCCATGCCGTCAGCGACGCGCATGTTGCTTATACCTTCACTTTTAATTTTATCGCGCAGATATTCACGCAGACTGTCAACAGGTTCGCTCGCGCAGACCCAGGCGGCTTTCTCCGCGGCGGCGAAAGCCAGGCGCCCGGAACCGCTTCCAACGTCAAGAACGGTTTTCCCAGAAAATTCGGCCATTTCGAAAAGCCGTCTTTTTTCCCAGGCTCTGATAAAATCGCAGCTTGTATCCATTAATTTTGGACGCGTATAAATAACAAAATCTTCAACAGACAATAACGTGTAAACTTCAGCATTACGGATTTTTTCCGGGTCAGAGATCACCGGAGTGTTCGCAGCGATTTCCTGAATCAACGGAGCACATTCCGGGCATTTATTTTCAAAATACCATTTGACCGCCGGATTCGCGTTCAGGGCTGCGCCCATATTGCGTTTCCATTCAGCCTTTTCGCTGCGCCAGCCTCCGGAATTAAACATCAAGCGAATCTGAAACCTGTCCATGAGAAGAAAACAATTAAATGTAAAATCATCAGGATTAATCCATCCTAATGGCATAAGTCCTCCGTTTAATGATTAAAAACCCTGGAAATATTCTCCCTTTACCAGCCGTTCCGCCGCATTCGTAATTGTTTTAAGCATTGACTCGCGGTTGAACCTGGTAATCCCGATACGGTCCTTGGGAACCGCACCGACATGGTGGCACCAGTTTTCCATTTCTGTCAGGCATGTTGCCGTACCGTTACCACTGCCTCCTGCTGCCGCGACAAGGTCTATCTGCTTCTTTAATGCTGCGCCTGTTTCCTTGTTAAACGCTTCGCAGCGGCGGAAGCGGTCAAGGAAATACTTCATCCGTTCGCTGGGCTGTCCAAAGTAGACAGGGGTAATAAATATGACACCCTGTGAGCCCCGTATTTTCTCCTGAAGCTGCGGCAGCAGATCGTTTATCACGCATTTCGACTGGCTGCGGCAGGAACCCCAGCCGTTATCGCAAATCCGGCAAGGTTCAAGTTTCGCGGCGCTGATATCGATTATCTCGGCGCTGCCGCCCGCTGCCGCGATACCGTCAAAAGCCGCCCTGCCGCAGGCCGCTGTAAGGCCGCCGGCATTGGGACTTGATGTAATTATAAGGTACATTTTTTGCCTCCCTAACAAGGAATTTATCGTATATTTTTCGAGCAGTAAAATCCAGTACAGCCGAAAATTTGAATAAACATATGTTGAACACACATATTGACAATTTTTGATGGGCCGGATAATCTAAAAAGGCCTTTGGGGGTGTAGCTCAGTTGGCTAGAGCGTTTGAATGGCATTCAAAAGGTCAGGGGTTCAATTCCCCTTACCTCCAAAAATATTATTACAGCAATCTAATTTAACACTTAAATATAATTATCTACAACCAAGAATATTAAACGAGGTAAGGGGAATTGAACCGCAGCGCTGCTGTAAAAAGGCCAAGGCGCCAGCCTTGAGGGCAAAGTCCGGCGCAGGACGCGTTGCGCAGGATGCGTATGGCAGCGCGGAGGCGGCTCGGAGGGAGGCAACAGGAAGTTGCCGACAAGAGGGCCAATTCCCGTTACCTCTATTTAGCCCACCTCATATTATTAAAGGGCTTTCTTTATTATATCCGGATGATTAATTGCGTAATCCAAAACCGCAGCCATTATCCCTGTATAACCTTTCCCAAAACCCTTGTATAAGTCTATTGTTTTTTGATTAAGTCTAATCCCGACCGTTTGCTTCTTATTTAATTTTTTTGCTTCCTGATAAAGATGTGCTAATTGTTTTGAAGTATAGACAGGACTGTCAGGATCGGAAGCGGGAGGCCGCCCGGCGGCTTGTTCTATCCGTTTTATTTGTTCAGCGGTGGGGGTATCACCGGATTTTAATTTACTTGTTATGGTCATAGTATATTTTCTCCCCAGCCTTTGTTGCGGGCCGCGCTGATATAATACGAGTTATTTCTCCCCATTCTGTATACACCACAAAAAAGATACAATGAACAATTCCGATAACAAGCCAGCGTTCTTCTGTATCACTATGATATAAATCTGTAATACAAATCTGTAATACTTGGTTAAACCGTACATTCCAATATACATTTATATCTGGTTTTTTTATATTCTTCGTTAAAATATTCAGTATAACTGAATCCATATTTTTTATAAAACATTATCGCGTCATCGTCTGTTTCCAATATTAACGTTTTGTTTTTTGCCTTAATATAATCCATTAATCTTGTTCCCTGTTTCCTTCCTCTGAACCCGGGATGAATCCCAAAATGCAATACTTCAATATTT
>Ga0123357_10001775_pt1 | contig 23345 bp, 19 predicted proteins | sample TergutEmb28metaG_FD_89873 | JGI IMG/M metagenome (GOLD analysis project Ga0123357, IMG submission 89873) | Embiratermes neotenicus P4 segment gut microbial communities from Petit-Saut dam, French Guiana - Emb289 P4 | ecosystem: Host-associated > Arthropoda: Insects > Digestive system > Gut ... | reverse complement strand
GTCAACTCCTGAAGATGGGCACAAGGTGGCCCGAAACATGTTGAGCAACCTATAAAGGAGAAATAAACATAATACTAAAAGTGATATCTAGTTGGTCTCTTTATCCACATTTTTTTACAACGTTATTTTGAAAATTCATTTTTGCTTGTGTAGGAAAAGGTCCAATACTGCTTAAAAACTGGTTAAAAATAACCTATATTCACCTTCATTTTACATAAATTTCTAATCTTGCAGATCTGTGGCAATAATAATAATAATAATAATAATAATAATAATAATAATGTTATGAAGAGCTCTAGGTTCTGTATATATTGAATTTCTCAGATATAACCTGGAAGTTCAGCATCATACAACATTTCTGATTGTTGGCTTCATACACAGTGTGTAGCCATCTTAATTCCTTATGACTGTATCAAGGTTCATTAGTTATTGCCATCAAACTGAAAAAAAGTTTGTTATCATTGCCACCATGTTGTTTCACATTGTACAAAAAAAAATCCATTAAGAAAGTTGCTTCTTATGTTTATTGGATCGTCTGATAGTTGAATAAAGAGAGACCAACTTGATGTCACTTGCTTTATTATTTCATTATATAATGCTCAACATGTTTCGGATGTTAATACATCCATCCTCAGGAGCATGCAACTTATTTGTTGAGTTATTTCATGAGTTGTATTGCTCTGGTTCAATGTGTGTTGGTGTTATGTTGTGGTTTGGACTAGTGCTTCAGCCCGCATCCGGATACCAAACCCAGCCAAACCGCGGTGTAACACCAACACACATCTAACCAGAGCAATACAACCCATGAAATAACATAACAAATAAGTCGCAAGCTCATGAGGATGGATGTATTAACATCCGAAACATGTTGAGCATTATATAATGAAATAATAAAGCAAGTGACATCAAGTTGGTCTCGCGTTATTAAACTACAAAGTTGCTTCTTTTTAAAGATGTATTTCAGTACATCATTTCAGGACTCAGAAGTAAATGCCACTAGCTTTTCTTCCACTTCATAAGTCTGCTGTAATGCCGTCTTGCTAATTACCCATTAATAAAATAAGAAATCGGGCTGTCATACAAAATTTTGTGAAAATTGTTCAGGTGATTAAGACACCAATATATGGGTGTAGTTGCTCCCTCTCCTCCCCTCCTTCTCCCCTCAAAACCCATGACCAATCTCAGATGACCTCAAAAGAATCCTTTTTTCCTTCCTTATAAAGAACAGTAGGCATTTAATTGAAACCACTAACAGCTACCTACAAAATATTTTTAGGCCACAGTTTTGGACATACCGTTTTATGCCTTATTTAACAATTACAGTGTAATTGAAACTGCCTTCTAATATTGCAGAAATGATAAGAGTGATTTTAGTATACATTAGTGTTTTTATTTTCACACTGAAAAATGAAGTGTACCTCTATTTCCCTTTACATAATTGTCTTTCTTCTTCAGCTTTTGAGTGACAAAGAAGTATATGTCATTTGGAGCACTGTGGTGTAGTAAGATAAATGGTTTTGTAGTCCTTCACAAAGTTGAAATGTATAGAATTTTGTGTTCTGCATGATAGAAATATTTCTGATATTGAAGAGGTAGAAGAATGTAAATATGTTTGACCTAACCACTGCTGCAGTCTGAAGAAACTAATTGTGGATGACTCTTCTGATATGATAAATTACTCAGAAAACGGTTTTGATATATTTACTGTATCAGTTTTTATAATGATGTTAAAAGAAGTATTTTTGTGCATCTCTGTTGTTAGAGTACAGTAGGGTGTCTTGTCATATGCATATATTATGTACGAAATTCTTCTTTGTGGTTTGGTATTTTAAATCTCCATTGTTTTACTAGAGTGTTACTACAGGAAAGTTATGAACTCATTCTCCATAAAGGAAAATAAACAGACCACAGGAAGATGATCATAATTCGACAGTGACGGTGATGGTGATGGTGGTGTGTTAAATCTTTTGTTTCTCATATGTGGTGGCATTTTATATTTTATTATGGTGTAATTCAGACATAAGCCAATTAATCTGTCTCATTAGTTCAATAGTGAAAGCATAGTTTTTGCTGAAGATCTTTCGCATATTTCATTTTATTTAGAAATAAGATTTTTAACGTATTTAACTTTTATAGGCATAGTTTACTTCACAATAAACATCTTATGTCAGCTGTAAGGTTACTGGATGCTGTAATTTCAGATATTAATGCTATTCCAGAAAAGAGTAAAAAAAAATAAGTAGTCAGTTATTGATAATTTTTATTCTTAAGTTTTTGTGACTAATGTTATGACACCCACAAACAGCATTCTTGTTCTTGAAAGTAAATGGACACATTATTTGAAATGGAAAAGGCAAGGCATGCATCATCTAGCATTAATACATGATCCTTACTGCAGTAGCTTTGGATAGTTGATTGCTACATATTTATTCACATGCAGTAGGAAATACATGCAATAGATGCCATTATAATGAATATTAGATTGCTCAATAGTTAATTTAGTACTAATCCCTTACCTGTAAACCCCTACACCTAAAATAATAATGCAGTAGTATTCCTTTAAACTAGCATGTGGTAATCTGGCATTCCAGATAGTTCAGCCCTGGAGGAAAGTAGTCCCAAGATTGGAAGTTCTGCTGTCTGTAATTGCCAGTGTGTGTACTGAGTCCATGACTTTATCTTGGGTTATCTGGACCTTGTTGAGGCCTTTGAGTTAGTGTAGTGACTCCAGAAAATGCAAATATGAGTGAACAAGTCCCTGCTGGTAAGAGGAAATATGTAATGCTAACAATTGCCCAGAAACTTCATAGGATATGAAGGCTTGAAAGTGATGAAAATCAAAGAGAAGTTGTGACATCATACCGATTTGGATTTTCAACTGTATATGGTATAAAGAAATAAAAGACAAATTTGTGATCGTTTATGGCATCAAAGGAAAGTGCAAAGGGCTTTATCAGGCCTGAGACATTGAGAGAAGCTAAATTAGCACAGTTGGATAAGCTGTTGTGTAAGTGGTCTAGAGCAGTGCTTTCTGAAGGACCTGGAATTGTGCCTCTGATAACTGAAAGAGCTAAGTCCTTTTTTGATTAAATAGAAATAACTGACAGTTGCACATTGTGTGAGGGTAGTAACAAAAAATTATATGTAAGAACTGAGATCAGTATAGGTTCTATTTGATGACCCATTATGTTTGATAATCTGGCACTTGTCCGATCCTGTGGATGCTGGTTTAAAGGTATTCTACTGTGTGTGGTTTGTAAGACCTTCCATATAAGTACCATTCCTCAACTGTCAAAGGATGTTCATACTCCAGGTATTGCATAAGTAACATACTGATATTGGTTATTTGTGTCTCCCTTTTCACAGCCCCTGACAGTAACAATGGTCCCTGTGAGTATAATCAATTCATCTACTTTGCTATGTGTTTGTTGTATATGCTTGGCTGGCATGGCCACAGTATGGTAGGGCCATGGTAGATGTTGTTTGTCCCATAATGTACTGCTTGCGTTTGGTCACAGCATGGGTGTGCAAGTAGATTTTAATACTAATGCTTTCATGTGCTATATAATTTATTAAAATGCTTTCATGTATAGTACTGTATAATTTAAGTCAAATGTAATTAAATTTGTACCATCTTTTTTATATATATAATGCCCTGGATTTTGTCAGTCTCCATTTGAACAAACTGTACAGCATAACAGACATTCATGAAGATAATATTCTGTTATCAAAAAGTCTTAAAATTTTGTTAAATGCTGTCAGATGTGACGTGTAGTGTGGTAGAAATTTACCAATGTTTGGGAGGAACCTGCTGTCTGTTTCTCTCTCCTGAAGAAAAGATAAAGGCAACAGGGTCTCTGAGACACAGGTAAGTTTTACCAGACTACAGTGATACCTCGGCTAACGAAGATAATTCGTTCTGGAATCACATTCATTAGCCGAAATCTTCGTTAGCCAAAACACACATACAGACGGAAAAGATAAGCTCCTGGAATGGCCTGACCATTCATGTTTGCTGCTTTATGTTAGCGCACGCATCTACTAAAACATTTGTTAGCCGAGTCCAAAAAACAGCAAAAAAAATCTTTGTTAGCCGAAAAATTTGTTAGCAGGGTCACTTGTTAGCCTAGGTATCACTGTACAATTTATCATGGCTAAGAAGACAATGTTATGCAGAAAGATCACCATGAGTACATCCACTCTTCCAGTTCATTGTCTTATTTATCAGCTTAGAACACACACTATTAAAATGATAATATTCATTATCCATCCATTTTTAATCTTTCACAGTACCTTGCATTGTTATGCCTATAACTTTGACTTTTACCATGGAGACACTGAAAACAGGCATTTTGCAGACTTTTTTCATGATCTCAAAATTTTATTCTCTTCTAACAGATTGCATTGCAGACAAAATATGCTGATTCCTCAGTGTAAGTGATTGGAACATTCAATATTGCCTGTCTTTAAAGAGAGCACACTTCTGAGATGTTGTTTGACAGCTGTGAAATTCATCAAAATTTTTAGCATTTCTTAAATATACTTGGCATAAATCAGTCAAGAACTGTGGAAAATATGGGTAAAAACTTACTTACACCCTTAAATATAGAAAACATTTTGTAAAGAAATCATGTAATGAATGTCATAAAAGTCAAACAAATGGTGTAATTACTGATACTAGGTCACGGACAGACAGTTGTGGTCTCTGTGTAAGTAATTCTTTTCTACTTGCAACAAATGCTTAAAAACTGACATGAGAATAGTCCAGGTAAATTTGCAAGGATTCCTGATGTAGAGGTAAAAGGATGTAGAGCAACAAATTTTGAGCATGATGCATATGAAACAGTTTGTTTCATTTCTTGCATAAACATTCTGTCATTTTTGTAATGTCTCAGTATTTTAAGTTGATGTAATTTTTCTTCTTATTTGCCAATATTTTGAGAAATGTCATCCACCGTTTGTAATTGTTTGTGCCAATTGAGGGTTGTTAATAGAACATTTTCTGTACAGAGTCTTGTTAGCCTTCCATAAACGCAAAATGAAACATTTTTCCACATATCTGGAATTAGAGTGCCCATCAGTGTCTGCTGTACTATCCATAAATTCATGCTTTGTGGGTTATGCTGCACTAATTGCTCAAAAATACAATTTCCTATAATTAAAGTCATTGACCAAATTAAACATTACTGTGCATTTGTTTGTATCTTGTTGTTGGATCACTTGATTTGGTCATTGCTTGAAACAGTAATGCCATGTGAGGTGATAACTAGGCTTAGACAGAGGACCAAGGTAAGGAGAAACAGCAGTGCAGCAGTAAGGCTAAGACTTGTTCATCAGTTGTCTTACATGTGTCATTTGAGTGTGAGAAGGGTGCAGAGGCCAGCCTAAGTGCTGACACTGCTGTTGTTTCGGTAAGTCAAAGGATCACCCTGCTATACGTGAAAGCAATCATAGTGGAATGTTGGGATGCATAGTTCTGTAGCTGCAGTCACTAATCATTTCAGTTCAGTTTTATATGATTTTCTAGTAGTTTGCATTTTCCATTTGTTTATTTTTCCTTTCTTGCATCATAATTTTTATAAGCCATCATCTGTGAATGTTGTATATTTAAGTGTATATGTAAGTTATGTGTTGATTTGTTCCTGTTTAATTTTGCATTCAGTGCACTAATTTTTACACAATTTGCTTTACTGTGCACATTTTGTACAATATGCATAAACTGTTTGCATATGTGGACCCTGTCTGTCCATCTGTCTACATGTTTCAGCTTGAGAACCACAGACAGCTTTGTGATTAAATTTGGCATTGTATTTGATTTGTATTTGCATAAAGATTGACTTTGTAGAAGTATGCTTTTATCAGGGGTTAAATTTAGCACAGCATTGTGTCAATTTGAAAATTAGAGTCTCACACAAGAGTTGTTTATCAAAGTTGGTAATGATTGCGCTCAAAATTGTACTTTATATTGAGACCATTTGTTGGAGTGGCTAAGGTCTTTCATAATGCCAAGATACAAAGAACTCATGAGAAATCTCTATACTCTGGTTTGAATTGCACCTTTCTCAGTTGAAAATTTTAGTATCTTGGTGTGTGACGCTGTGTGGTCTGGTAAATGGATGCCAGCATTTCAGGGGAACCTGCTACTTTTATCTTCCAAGGTTTAAGAGGGAGGTAGTAGTTTCCTTTTGGAAGGCAGGCAACCATCTACCAGATTATAGTGCATCATAACCAAGGAAACTGTAATCTTCATGTTTGCACCACACATCAATGATAATTAAACATTTTATTATCCAACTAATGCGCAATATATAATATGGAGACACAATTAAAATTATAAAATATTTATAAGTGCTCCAACATGTTTCGAATCACAGAGGATCCATCATCAGGGAACCTTGTACAGTGCTTGGCTAAAAATTACAAGAATGATTCTGTCATGCCCGTTGACATGGACAGGGTCGGTGTAATGGCAGCATATTCTGACCTGTTGTGCATGTGTGTAGTTAGTTCACTGTATATGAAGGCAGTGCCTTCATATACAGTGAACTACACACACGCACAACACCATAACACCGACCTTGTCCATGTCAACGGACACGATAGAATGATTCTTGTAATTTTTAGCCAAGCACTGTACAAGGCTCCCTGGTGTTGGATCACTTTTAAATATTTTATAATTTTAATTTTATCTACATATTATACATTGTGCATTAGTTGGATAATAAAGTGTTCAAGAAAACTGTAACTTTAATTCAGTGCTATCAGAACCTAAAATGTTGACATTGTTGTTCTGTAAAGGGTGAACGTGGCTGTAATTGTAACACATTTGTATTTTGTGGCACGATATTATGTGAACAAGCATTTGTTTATGGTCGGTACCTTCAGTATATCTCCCATTGCAGAAGCTAGTCATTTATAACTATGTTTATCATATGATTTGCTTCCAAAAATTTAATTTAATTATAAATGTATTGTTCTAAATGATCATACACTTTGCCTGTGGACTGTTTTATTTGAGTTGTTGAATCTGTATGTTAACGTGCAGAGACGAATGAATCAGCATTCAAGTTTAGCTAGTTGAGTGTCTGTATCTTGGTTAGGGACAGTGCAGAGGTATAATTGAGTTGGTTGTCTTGTGAATGAAAGTGTGACTTTAGACTGTCCAGTCTTAGAGAAGAGTGTGCATTGCTTATGGGAAGAGTGGCACTGATGTGGGAATGTATTTGTTTGCATTTTCTCATGGCAAATATAGTTTCTAGAATTCTGTGGGTGGTGCTGAATTTGGAACTTGTCGCTTTTGTAAATATGAATCTGTATCTAAGTGTATGGTCATCCCTTTATGGAATGATAAAAATTAACCAATATCACATGTTCTCAAATACTGACTTATCTGAGCATTACCCAAAGAAACCGAGTACATTTTTTGGCCCTTTGTAAATGAAAGTATTGCCATCTGGCTGCCTTAATGTTCTTTTGTCCCTCATAGTCATTTGTTTTCAGTATCCTAATCTCTTACATTTGCAATTACCCTAGAGCTTTACTATTCTTGTCTCACAAGCTCCAAGACAGAGCATTTTATTTGTTGAATGCTCAGCATAAGGATTCATTTAGTTATTAAACTTCACACATCACAGCAGTAAAACTGCGTGCAGTTTCTAGTATTTTAACGTGTTTCTTTTAATGAGTGGTCCTGTTGAGATTTTGTAAGATTGTATTAAGTGGGGCATATCTCTAGGCCTTTGAGCACTGCATGGGGCAACACCAAAAGAATGAAAAAATGAACGAATGGATGAATAAATAAATAATTGTAAGTTGTAGTTAAGTGCGTAGTAGTGTTGTAAATTTTTTTTTTTTTTTAATGGACACTGTGAGTCTTGTAAATTATTTTTTGTGTCTGTGGGAAGAGATTTGTGTGCAATGTAAGTAAAAGTGATTGGATGATATGGATAGGCCCTAAGAATGTGGCCTATGAGAGCCACGGAATGCGAGTGGGGATTGAGCCACCTTGGGTCAGTAGGAATTGAGAAACCAGGATTCAGAATAATGCTTTTGAGATATGTAAGAGTCAGAATGTTAATATTGCTGGAGAGTGGGAAAAATTACACACACACACATATATATATATATATATATATATATATATAGCCCCTGTTTTAGCATTCAGCAGTTCGGGAAGCAGAAAGTAAGAAATGTAAGCCTTGTTTAAGTGGGCGGAGGGTTTTTTTCACAAAGTGAGCATTATACAGTGCAGATTTGAAGAATAGATAAACTGATTAAGCGTCATGTTTGTTATGTTTACAGCTTAGCCTAAAAAGAAGCAAATTTGTAACTCTTAGAAAATGTAGTACCAGATTTGTAGTAAATGGATCCAAGCAAATCTACATATTGTACAGTAATTTCCCAGTAGTGGATGTATTCTCAAACTCTTGTCATTCCCATTGTTAGAGTGAAGCTTTCAGACAAGGCTTCTTTTTTTTGTATTTTTTTAAACTACCGCACTGATAGAAATGAGCGTCTTTGTGGTTCCCTTGTGCAAATATTCCAAGGTGTCTGTGAGTTAGAGATCCTATTTATCCTGGTTTTCCCAAGACAGTCTCTGTTTTATGGGTTGTAAAGAGCTGTGTCCTGGTATCCCACAAAATTTGATTTGGGATGCCAAATGCCCAGGGTTTTACCAGGTCATAAAAATTTATGTTTCCGACAGTGCATGTAAACATTTTCACTTTCCTACAGTGGGGAAAAACATCGGTAAAATTACGGTACCCCTCAGTTGGTCAGTAACAGAAAGGTGTAATTGAGAGGGAGGAAGATGTATAGATTCATTGCCATAAAGTCTGCACTGAGACTGCAGGGGATGAGGAATTGATATGTAAGGAAAATTCGGGAAGTGAACTGAGTGCCTGACTTTGAGACTTCTTCTTCTTCTTCAGCTTCTTCTTATTTTTTTTATCTTTATGTAATAAACTCATTAGATGAGTTACCTCACTATAGTGTTATTAACCCTTTGACGCCTAACGACGACTATAGTGGTCGTACCGCACCGCTAACCTCTAAACGTTGCATTTTATATATTTATTCAACAAATATAGGTACTGACTATTTTAAACGTGGTATATACTCTCTGTTTTTTCCTCTTCAAAATGCAGTTTGTTTCATAAATCTAACGTATTTGGTTTCTGTATTATTCACAGTTTATATACAGGGTGTGCTAAAATTAAAAAAAAAACTCCGGCGCCAAAAGGTTAATGATTTACTCTACCTTTTCCATTGTGTGACTTTTTAAAAACTTCATCCCTCCCTCTAGCCACTTGTATGTTATTAAGTGTCCTGGTTCTTGTCTTTTTAAAAAAAAAAATGTGATCCCTGCTGTAAGAGTATGCTAAGCTTGCTTCTTGTGGTATCTAATGTGGTTATGGGTGTTGTTTGGTCAGGTGTTATCTACGTTGTCGATGAGCTGGACTATGAGCAGAAGCAACAGTATGAGCTGACAATCCGTGCAACAGATGGAGTATTTCCTGTGTATGCTGAAGTGCTTGTGAGCATATTGGTTCAAGATGTTAATGACTGTCCACCCGAATTCACTCAGGATGCCTACAATATTTCTGTATCAGAGGCTGCACCATTTGGAACATCAGTCCTCAGGGTTGTTAGTCGTGATAATGATACAGGTATTGTATTCAGCACAGCATGTAATATGAGATGTATGGCATTACAGCAGGGTTTTGTCTTTTGGGATGTTGTGCTCTGATGTTGGATAAATATTTCCTAATATTTCAAAGGGTCATAGTGCCTTCATCTTTTGGATCAAGGAGTTCTTGTTTACCAGACTATATAATTGCATTCTTGAAGGCAGTGTTACTTAGCTTATGATAATTTTTAAACGAACAGGAAGAGGAAGTAGGTGGGACATTGTGAGTTCCTTATCAATTTATTTTATTGCATATGATTATTAATATTATTGTATTTGGATACCGTCATTGTATTATGGAACTTTAGTTGGTTTTGTGAATGAATTACTCTGTCATTACTGACTTATGGTAGAGAAAGTCTGGTAATTTGTTGTGCAAGAAATACAGAATTGTTTGTCCTGTGTATGTGTGAACCTGAGTAAAGGGAAACTTTTGTTTGATGTATGTGTGCCTGATTCACCTGAATTAAATTGATGCCATTTCCCGTAGGTATCAACCAGAAAGTGCGGTATGAGATACAGACCGATTCTAGCAACTCCTCAGAGTACTTCCATATTGACCCAGAAGATGGCTCCATCTATCTGAAACGATCACTTGACCATGAACTCCATGATTCCCATCACTTTACTGTGGTTGCTATTGATGCTGGAGTGCCTAGTCTGTCCAGCACAGCTCATGTTTGGGTTACAGGTATGTACTAGAGAGTTACTTTGTTTTCTCTGTCAAATTTTACCGTTGGAAGCAGTGCTGATGAAATGTCTCCAGCCATTGTTGGGTTTTATGAAACTGGACCAGCAGAGGGATACATGTACGAAACAAAGATTGCAAATCAAAAAAGGAATGGAAGTTAAATGTGACTATCAGGAAACCTGGGAGAAGGTTTGGGCGGAAACTATGTATAGAAGGAATGCAGAGTGATTACCGAAGTCTACTAAACACATTGTCAAAAGAAACAGTGGTCATTTCCACAAAGAAAAGAAATAAAAGAGTTCTTGGCTAGCAGTTGGCAGGACAGGCCTTGAAGCCTGAAAGTCTAACTGGTTTAAGAATAATCATTGTTACTCTTATTTCACTAGCATCTTTGATTACTGAGGACAGTGATTAATAGAATATGTTAGACAGTAAATACTGACGAGTGTTCTTGGAATAAATGTAAGAACAACAAAACGGGGGGGGGAATGTTTAAACTAGCCTGAACATAGTATCCAGGTGACAGAGAGAAGAAATATATAAAATTTTGCTGTAAATAAAGGGGATAACAGAATGGATATATATAGCTTCCTTCATTTTTTTGTTTCTTTTACAGTTTTGGATATGAATGACAACCCACCAAAGTTTGAACAGCCATCATATACTTGCTTCTTATCAGAACATGCACAGCGAGGTCAGTTTGTGACAGTTGTATCAGCCAGTGACGCTGATTATGTAGATCAGGAGAGACTTGTCTACACAATTGTTGGTGGAAATGAACAACAGACCTTCACCATAGATCCTACTACAGGTAATCTTCGCTCAAAACTGTGACATGTGTTAGGGGTCCACAGATGTTCTTAAAATTTAGTAGCTAACTCACAATTCTAAAAACCAGAAGGATTAAGTGAAGCAAGTTCCATAGTGAGGGCGCACAATTTTACAGGTTGACTGTAACAATTTCAGTCACCCGGGGTTTGTGTACCCCTGGCATATGACATCACGTATAAATGAATTTGAAGTATGGTTTCTCGTTTGAGACTGGATCAACCCTACACACAAACCAAGGAGAGCATGCAGTATTACATTTTTAACACCATACAGAGTTTGTCAACAAAAAAATGTTTCAAATGAGTGGTTTAATGTCGAACATGACTTGGGACAAAGTCAGAATGAATAAGAAAACAAGAGTTATTTACTTGTGATTTTGATATACAGGCAAGGTCTCATTTTATACCAGGGACACTCCTGAAAAAACATCACACAAACCAAAAACAAAATTCCTATTTAAAACAGTGTATTTCCTTGGGGTTAGGGTATTGAAAACTTCATCTTTTACGGTGTACGACTATGCCACTAGCAGACATATGGAACTTTAGAGTATTATGCATTGTATATACAGTGTATATATACATTTCTTTGCAGTATGCACACATTTCTGTACAATATGTTTATTTATCTATTTATTTACTTCTAAAGCAATAAAAAACACAAGAGACTGACAACCCTTGTTTTTGATGTGGCTCATTCTGATAGGACTCTGCTAGTCTTACTACACAAACAAACACACCCTGTTTCAGATTACTGGCATTTAAGGTTATCTGCACACTTAGCACTTGCTTTAATTCTGTCAGCATTGTCATGAATTGTATGTATGCTACTGTGAACGAGTCTAACGTTATGGCATATGTCAACAATTCTTTGACCAATTTTTCACTTAGATTGCAGTGGGTGATGTAGATTTGTGTTTCTCACTCACATTGGCAAGAAATGCCAATGCTGTCCAAGAGGAAACTGAATGAACTACGTGATTGTATCACCAATGTAATCAAGCCATACATGCAACTGATGGTGTGACAGTGATGACATTTTCTGCTAGCCCTTAACAGAATATAAATGCGGCTATTGATCGTCTCCTATGACAAATCGTAGTACACCAAACATTAACATGGAATTCGAAAAGTGGTATAAATTTTCAAGTCACATGAAAGTGAAATCATGCTAAAAGAAATTGTGTAAAATGAGACCTGCCTGTATTTATATTATTTCATACTGTTCAGGAACTAGAAGTTAACATGACAATACTCATGATATTGTAGTACATTTTTTGTAAGGGCATTCTAACATTATTAAATATGAACAGTGGCATATCGAGGGGTGGGGGGTTGGGGTGTTCGAACCCCTCCGGAAATTCCGAAGGCCCTACAAAATTGTACCAAACTCAACCCAATTGTGAAAACTTAAAAACTGCTTAATTTAGTATGCCAACACCCCAAGATGTTTGGAAAAAAGGCAGTAAAATTGTTTTACATTAGCAATGACAAATAAATTGGTTGTCATCATAAATAATCTTAAAGTACCAAAAATTAAGAAAAGTTTACTCTATGAAATGACATTTCTTGTACCAAATTACAGCTACCTCCAGAACCCCTCACTAGGAGGCTACCACCCCCAGATCCCCGTTCTCTCTGTCCTCTGTCCTCAACTGAATTTGTTGAACCCCCCCACAAACAAAATTCCTGGGTATGCTACTGAATATGAAACTTATATCTACTCTCTCTCTCCCTCTCTCTCTGTTTCTCTGTGGACAAGTCAGTACAAATTTTCTTGGTTGCAGGAATAATATCATTGATCAACATGCAGAACTTTGCAGAGAGACCAACCACTGTTCTCAACGTCTCAGTTACGGATGGTGTGTACACCAGCTTCACACGGGTGAAAATAGAGATCTTGCCAGCGAATCGTAACAATCCAGTTTTCCCTCAACTTCAGATTGATGTGAAAGTTATAGAAAACCAACCCCATGGTACTCTGGTTACTCAAGTTGCGGCCAGTGATAAGGATTTTGGCATTTATGGTGATGTTATGTACTCGATCCCATCTGATCTTTTGAGGGAAATATTTGAAATAGATAAAAGAACAGGTAATTTGGCCACACCAATTAAGTGTTTTCTTTGCTTGTATTTTTTTTTGTGTCTGAACTATTATTTCTTAGTTGAAGTAAGTGGGTGAGAGTTTTTGAATAATATGGTCTGAGACTGCATTTTGCCATTTGTCTATGTAGCAGGAAAGTCAGGTTTGCTGAAAATGGCACTGGAGTTTCTCGTATACACTTCCAGATGTGATATGCATATGTGATAGTGATAAAAACAAAGAATCAAAATTGTTCACCCTTTAAATACTTCAGTATTTCTGATATTGAAATTTCATAGTAAGAGCACGGAACAAATTAAAAGTTGAGAAACAGTTGCTAGTGTGTGAACTTTTAGATTAATGCAGCAGTGAGTGTGATGATCATATTGATGTGTGATATGATGCCATGTTGTTTTCAATAACATGAAGGGAGCAGATCTCTTTGAAACTGTGCTGCTACTTGCCAAAAATATATTTAAAAAAAAATAAATTTCATTTTATTTTATTATTATTTTTTTCGGTTTGTTTCTTGATTCCTTGATTGTTTACTTCTAAATGACAATGTTGTGTGAAACAACTTAAGGTACATTTTTTGTGATATGTTTCATATCCAACTGTCACTGGACAGAGTTTGGATCTTTGAAAAATATATGAAATGTAAATGAATAAAGTTCTGCTGACATTGAAACAAGTTGTATAATTTTCCAGGAACAATAATAACAAAAAAGAAGCTGGATCGTGAAACCCAGAAACTGTATGAAGTCCCTGTGATGGCAACTGATGGAGGGGGCAGATCTGGCTTCATTATGGTTAGAGTGAAAGTTGCTGATGAAAATGACAATGTGCCAAAGTTCCTGATTCGAGAATATAAAGCCACTATTCCAGGCAACCTTACCACACACTCAGGATTTCTCAAGGTAGGTCATGAAGTTTGCATTCCATTGGATATTTGCAACATTATCGCCACCTATAATTCAAACTTGGTAGTTATTTATGTACTGTGCTTTCAATTTACCCCTTGAAGAACTGAGCTTGGTGAATTTAAAATATATGGATACTGCCTGTAAAATGATATGAACATTATCCATATTATGTTGAAATTTTATGGTATTCATATATTTATTTTGTATACAAGAGGGAATTCATACAACTTTTCATGTGACATGTTTTCTGCTAGTTGCTGGTATCTACTGCATTGCCAGTCCATTTTCTGTAAGCCATATCCAGAGATTTCTGCACTTCAGCCTTCAGTGTTTTTGTCACATCCTTTTTGAATGACACTGTGCTGTCTATCCTTGTATTACTTACTTGGAAAACAACTGTGTTGTCATACTAGTGCATGGCACATAGGGTATAAATATCTTTTGAATTTTTCTTGTTATTTGAGACACTAGGTCAAAATGAAAGACTGACCAGTACTTAGCTTCACCTAAATGCATAGCAGGGAATGTGTTAAATTTCTTGAAACTTTAAACGTTTCTCATACAGGATGACTGCATGACCGAGCTATGCCATTATGTGCATGATTTTGGAAATCTTATCAGTTTGCAGAAATATTTTTGTGCCACAAACAGATGAAATTCTTTTGACAAGAAATGAAATGAAGTTAATTATATTTACAAAGATTGCTGTGTTTGTACACAAAACAGATTAAAGCAGTGGATGCTGATGACGATATGGCAGCTGAGATTGAATATTCCATTTATGAGAATCAATCTTCTGGAGTGAAAGAACTGTTTGGGATCAATCGACACACAGGTGGAATCTTTTTGCTCAAAAGTGCAGTGCCTTGGGGTAAGTACATCAACATGGTTTACCTAGTACTATTATTATTGTTGTTGTTGTTGTTATCATCATCATCATCATCATCATTATTATTTGATATTGATATTTGTATTGGTACATTTAACTGCAATTGGGTTGACACCCGGTGGCAGTAGTACATTACACATTTACACACAAACAATACAATTAATAAGTGTGGTTGGAAGGCTTTCTGGAATTCTAACCCTGAGTGGTCAAACTAAGATTAAAGATGAGCTAACTGCGTAAAAATTATCACCTAATGGGAAGAGTGCAGGCCGTGCCCTGTTTTATTATTATTATTAGTAGTAGTAGTAGTAGTAGTAGTATTTAAAATTTATTCTTGCCTATTAGTTATTCTGTGGAGGTCTTCTGGTAAGTTCAGATCTCAACAAGAGACCAAAGCAGGTTTTCCCAGCACTTTACAAATGTTGTGTGTAATGCTCATTAGTGTGATCTTCTGTGGCTGTATGACAGATGGATCCCTTCTTAATTGTTCCTAATGCTCCAGTTATAACTAGGAACAGATTTTTGTCCTCACTTATTACTGCTGCTGTTACCACTACTACTACTACTACTACTACTACTACTACTGTCTGTGAACTGAAAAAGATGCTGAATGTTCAAGCACTGTCAGTGAGATACTGGTTTCTTGCAGCAGAGTTGAAGAGCTCTGAAGAGAGTTGGCAAAATGACATTGGGTTTGTTATATTTTTTCTGTTTTACCGTGCCAGTCATCATTACACCAGTACTTTGTATTTTCTGATTACCGTCTCTGAGCTGTGCATAGTAATACAGCTGTCGTCATTGGTTTAGATTTCACCGCTGACCTAGAACATGCCTAGCACTTACAGAAGTTAGTGTCCAGGTGGGCACTTACCAAAATATAGTTGACGAGTAGCCCATTAATGGTGGTTTGGGAGGTAAAATTAATAACTGTTGATTGAAGTCTGATAAATGCTTATGAAGTGAACTAATGAAAAGCTATGGGATGTAGTTGGGCAGGGCAGTCTTGAGATCGAATCTCAGTGGCAGTGAGATTTTCCACACCTCTCCAGACTGGCCCTGGGACCCACCCAACCTCTTTTACAGTTGGTGCCAGGTCATTCCCGCTGGTCAAGCAACCAATGCATGGCATTAACCACACACTCCCACCTGGCATCAAGGCTAAAGATAGAGTAGAGCTCACACAACATAGCCAAAAGTCACACATTTCTTTACCTAAATAAAACTGTAAATTTGTCAGCACCATAAATGTCAAACTGAATTTTCAAATGTCCAGTTCTCATAAAAGTTTGGAAGCTGTCATGTCTGGAGGGACTGGGTAAAAAAGGAGAGGATTGCGGGACAGAAATCCTTTCACGCAGTGGGTGGTTTGGCAGACCCTGCTTATGTTAAGCTACACACAGGTAATCAGTGTCCCTTGTTATTCCATGACCATGATGGTCCAAGGGCCTGACACGTGTTGGAAATAATTTATATTACAGAAGGGCACTGCTATGTTGAGCTACGATGGCATGATTATGAATTAGAGTTTTCTCTGTTGAAAAGGGTTGTATGTATTTGTAATTCTGCCTGTTGCTTATGATACGGAATTGCAGTAAATATGATCATCATTTGCACGTTCACCATAATCATCAGTCTTTTGAAACAAAATATTCAGGAAATTCAGCCTGTTTCTAAAAGCACTGTGAATGAAAAACTTCATATGATTGGAATTGTCCAAAATCATGGTCATTTTATGATTATACAGATTGTGATGCTTATTTTGAAGTGATGTATGTTTTACAGAGAACCAAGTTTTCCAGTTCTTTGTCCGTGCACAAGACCGGGGCTCACCACCCCTCTACAGCAATGTTCCAGTGGATGTGTATGTGATGGGGACACAGGATGTTGCACCTATGTTTGAACGCAAAGATGACAAGTTCTTTATTCCAGAGAATTCTCCTCCAGGTTAGTCAATTGAATTGCTGGTTTTTACTTAGATTTGAATTCTGGTAGCATTTTCTATGAAGATATAGCTTTTGTGAAGTGTGATGCAGTGTCTGGGAGTAGTATATGATCCTATGCGGCATCACATGCATGAAGACAACAATCTTTTGACACTTGAATGGTTGTTGAGTAGCATAATAATGTGACTTTCAGAGCAGTAACCTAACAAGGGTTGGTCTTTATAAATAACGCAAAACAACATAAAGGAAGTCTGGTTACATTACTGACCATAATTTCACTGTAATAGTTGCTACAGAATGACTCAGAACAGAATACATGGCTATGAGAAGCACAGTGCACATTCAGTGAAATTTAAAGTACATAATGTTATCTCTTAATTTTACTTCAGTTCTTGTAACTTTTTTTTTTTTTAATTTAGGGACAGTTGTAACAAAGCTGAAGATGGTGACAAACACATCAGTTCACTACCGGCTAGTGTCTGGAAGTGAAGAGACTCCACTCTTTGCGGTGGATGCTCAGGGACAGTTGTCTTTGGCTCGTACCCTGGACCGTGAACTGCGTGACTCACATGTGGTAGCTGTCCTTGCAGAGACTGATTCTAGTCCTCCTCTCACTGCTCTTGCTGAAGTCATGTTGAAGGTCCTGGATGAGAATGACCATGCTCCAGAATTTGAAAGTAGTCCTTATCGGCTTACATTGGCTGAGAACGTTGAGGAAGGGACATCTATACTGAAAGGTACATTTCTATTTTCTGTTATTTATTATGTGAATTATTAATCTGGGAATTAGTGGGAAATCAGTTTCACACTTTGACTGCTTTGGCCTTTCAAGAAATACCTATGGAATTCACTGGGAAGAAGCTGATTGGATCTCAGAGGAGGTTTGGGTATGGTGAAAATGAGGGGAAATGCTCATTCATTGCCACTTTGTCCAGTTAGTTCTGTTATGGCAGGTTGGCTTGAGGGATTCTGGAGATTAGCTCAGTAATGGCTTTGAAATCAAAACAGATTTTAACTTATTTAATAAATTTAATAATTAAACAATAATTATAGAAAGGAAAAAGTTAATGGGCTTTGAATAGTCTAGAAGCTTTTGTTGGTGGTAGAGACCCTTGGAAAGTACCAGTGAAAATAATTAACAGTATTTACGAATACTGAGTAATAAACTCTTCATGATGGCCGATGACTACCTTAGCCAATGTTATCTTACTCTAACCCTTGTGATAAATGTGGTCTTCTTGCCTGGTGCAGATCTGACTGTTGAATAACTGATGCCAGTTGGAGGATGGCACAGTGTTGCAGATAGTTCTACTCTTCTAGTGCCTCTGATAGAACAGATTAGTGGACAACTCAGGGTGTATTTGTAATTAAATCACAGGAAATACTGCTTGACTGTATGGACACATTGGGTGTTCATCCTCAAATGCCACTGGTTAATGCTTACTGTGATTCGGCTTTACAATACTGTCATTGGTACTAATTTGTTACAACGTCTCATTCATTGTTTCCTGGGTGGAGGAGTATAATGCAGGAGTTTCAAAGTATGTGGCATAGACATGACACATGATGTATCCTCTAAGAGGATGCTCAGATGATATGCTGAGGTACTTTGGTTACCCGCAAAATAAATTGTAACTTGGCTATCAAACAGTGTGTGGAGGGCTTATGAATATGCAGCATTGCACTGAGAAAATTAAAATAGGAAGTTGTGCTTGGAGCATCCAGATGACTGTGTGTTTACAGCTCAAGTCAAGTGGGATAAGACTAATATCTTACAGTGAAATATGTCAATAATAAATAAAAGAATAAATAAATAATTGTACTGGTCAGGTAGGTAGGATGACTTAGCATCACATTTTGCTGGCTGAACTGTATGGGTTAAAAGAGAAGGGCATTATAAAATTAAGTTCATGGCTGTATATCAGGAGCAGTAGATAATTTTCTATAGTGACAAGGCTATGGGGTAGGTGTCCTAGGAATTATGATTTGATTCCCAGCTGGGACAAGATCTGTATCTGTTATCCAGAGGATCAAGACTGACTCTGCAGTCCACACAGACCTCTGTTGAGAGGGCACTAGGGGCTATTTCCCCAGGGAAAAAGCAGCCGGGGGTGAAGCTGACCTTTCACCTCATCTAGTGCCAATATTAAGAATGAGTGGCAGCTGTACCTCCACTCTGCCACGTCTTCGTGACGTGTCTAGTGACGGCCTTATCTGAGATAGTGATCTTTGAATTATGACACCGTATAATCTTGTAGGTTCCTGCCATCATTTTAGAGACAATACTACACTGTGTCTAAATCTAGAGGATTGCATTGCAGTTGACATTTGATTTGTGTTGTGGAAGACTTTACACATTTGTATAAAATGTTTTCTGTTTCTTCTGGACAGAGGTAAACTTTCATAACTGAGGAAAGATCTCCGTCTTTGTTGTTTGGGATTGCCAACTTTGTAATTGTGTGTGATTTCAGGCTTTTACGTTGAAGTAGGTGAGAACTTCACTCTTCTGGGTTACTCAATATGTAATAACCTAGAAGAGGGCAGTTCTTTGTTACTAACTCACATGAAAACAATAATAAAAATTATTTTTCTTGTGCATTGGAATTTTACTGTGAATATGTTCATTTGCTTGTTGTATGTTGGGGTGTGTGGGTGTGTGTATGTTTGTACATATGTATATTTATGTGTGCATCAGTATTGGTGGCTGTATGTGCCTAAATAAAATTCAGTTTAGAAGTCTGTTACTTGACACATGTTAAAATAATGTACTGACTACGGAGGTTGTGAACCCACCAATGCCACCAATTTGTAGCGCCGGTTAAGCGATGGCAAAGTTTCTGAATATAGTAGCCCGAACAGGCACCATGTATTTTGCAAAATTTCAATAATTCTACTCTTGCTATATCAACATAAAATCTAAATTTGCTGCCGCCAGTCAGAAGTTGGATTCTACAGAGGTTCCTGACAAACTGTTTCTGTTTCATTCAGTATATAATATACTTGTCTTAAAATAATTCCATCAACATAATTATTCAAACTGTTGTCATAATTTCACATTCACTAAACTATAGTAAGTATTAATTTGTCTACACATTCTGTACGTCAAGTTCTTGCTAAATTTTATCAAAGCTCTCATAATAAAATAGCTCATTCAAGGAATTAGTTGGGAAAGGATTTTGTTTGATTCTTCGCTACAGCCTACATCCGAACAGATCTCAGACAGACAAGGGTTACAACTTTCTAGCAAAATATATATATATATTCTCTAAAATAGAGTATGTATCTACATACAAGAACAAACAAAGCCAATGTAACTGAATTCCTTTCTACTACATATTAACTTAACAATATAAAGGCAGATCATTTATGTAAATTCAATTTTCTTATTTTACCTAAATTTGGAAAATATAAAACAACTAATAAAACACTTTTCAATCATTTTCTTTGTCGTCTGAGTTATGGATGAACCATACACCACTCACCTGGTATGAACAGAAAAATCTGAGGTAGAAGGCACATTCAAGGCCTTGCCCAGAGCACTGTGATCTTTGTGTCTCTTCGCATTGAAGGTTGGATCGCAAAGATACTGCCTCTCAGTCTTACAGCTGGGTACACGAGTTCACAAAATCCATAAGTTAGTGATTTAAAGTTAAGTTAGAAACAGCATGTGCCGACGTAGAAGGAAGGAGCTGTTGCTGAGGAATGTTGCATGCACGGTCTTCCTGTTGCTGTAGTGTGCAATTACTCAACTAAATTTGTGTCTTGACTGCAAATTTAAAATTTCCATCACACCAATTTACAAAGTACAGGTTATACATATAAAATAACCAAAATTCACTACAAGTTCCAAATTCAAACACAAACGAAATGTTAACCAATTCCTCTCCTTCCATGCATTATAATAAGTTTAACCCTTTCCCCGTTCAATTTAAATCGCTAGTGCCTGGGCAGAAGAGCCGAATTTTTTCACGGGACATTTAAATTTACGTACTAAACCAGAAACGCTTTAGAGCGTTTAGAGGGGGAGGGGACTTTTAAATCCCGAGCGCTTTGGAGCGTTAGGGAGGGGAAAGGGTTAACTGTGCCTTTATTTGTTTGCAAGGGGACAGAACAATGCATTGTTGGTAAAGGTCTGTATTTAAAAAAAAAAAGAATGATGTATTAATACCGTCATTTGTTTTGTTTTATAGCTTCAGAACTGTTGAATATGAAATTAAAATTATTTTTATGGTCCTTCATGTTAAACAGCTGCTTCTAGAATTGCCTGTTTATCTCAATCAGTTGAATAGAGACAATGGAAAAGTAAGTTTACAAGAAACAAAAATTGCTTCACGTTTCAGAGCATTTTGTTTTCTAAGAGGAGGCGGCTTGGGCTTACAAAATGAGTGTTGTTCAAAATATATCACTTCCAAAAACACAAAGAAGTCTCTAGTGCTTATTTGAGTACTGATAATATGAACAGAATCTGTTGAGTAGACTGCACATTATAGTAGTTTACACCATATTTATTACAGTGTGTACTGATGCAGACGGTCGGATGATGTATCATAGTATACATCTACTGAGGTTTGAATATGTTAATACAAAGAAATGTTCATTATCATGAGATATAAACATATAATCTGCATGTGTTGCAGTGGTTGCACATGACCGTGACCAAGGAAGCAATGGAGAAGTGCGTTATGCATTTGGATCAGACATTGGTGAACTTGCAAACGTGTTTGCAGTAGATGCCTATACTGGTTGGATTACCACATTAGTGCAGTTAGATAAGGAACACCAGTCAGAATTTGTGTTCCAAGTGGTAGCCACTGACAATGGTAATCCGAAACACTTCGCTCGCACAAGTGTCTATATTAAACTCAAGGACTACAATGATAATCCACCAGTTTTTACAAATCGGCACTACCTTGCTGCAGGTAAGTGTCATTGCAGTACTCACTGAAGAAGGAAAAGCGTCATGAAGGTTCTGTGTTATGAGCACTTTGTTACTGAGGACTTCACAGTAACTCGTATTATTTAATGCAGGAGTCATGTAAAGGTGCAAGGAAGTTCAGTTTAAATATGCCAATAAACTTCAGACACTGCCTTTGATATTTAATTAGCACACCAACTAATGGACATGCATAAAATTTTTACATTAAAACATTTAAAAACACTCCAACATGTTTTGATCCTAAGCTCATCATCAGGGAGCTACACTGTTCCTTGCTAAAGTCACATTTTTAAAAACACTTACTTATTAATTTCCTTATATTAACTTGGTGCTGTGGCAGCATGTAATATTGTGTAAGTCGTGCACTGCTGAGAATGCGCCTGACTATAGGTGTGTGTTGTGTGTTCTGTTGCGTGCTCACGCAACAGAACACACGACACACACCCATAGTCAGGCACATTCTCAGCAGCATACGACTTACACAACATGACATGCTGCCACAGCACCAAGTTAATATAAGGAAATTAATCAGTAAGTGTTTTTAAAAATGTGACTTTAGCAAGGAACAGTGTAGTTCCCTGAAGATGATCTTAGGATCAAAACATGTTGGGGCAATTTTAAATGTTTTAATGTAAAAAGGTTTTATGTATGTGCGTTAGTTGGTGTGCTAATTAAATGACTCTACAAAATGCACAGTGCAACGATAAAGACTGCCTTTGGTAGTTTTTTGCATTGTATGTTTGAGTGCCCTTTTTTATCTTTCTCATTTATAACTACCATCTGACTGGAATGATTTATGCATATTCTTTCCCCAGTGAATGAGGATGCGCTGCCAGGAACTGTTGTTGTGACTCTAGACACGAAGGATCGTGATGTAGATCTTGTGTCACCAGTTGATTTCTACATCACTGGTGGTGACCCTCAGTCACAATTCCAGATTCGTCAGACTGGTGAAGTGTATGTAGCAAAGCATCTGGATCGAGAAAGTGTAAACAATTATGTTCTGGATGTCACAGCTACTGATGGGAAGTTTATTGCTACTACAAAAGTTACCATTGACATTCTGGATGCAAATGGTAAGTAATGTTATGTTATTCCATGTTGTGTAGGTTTTTGAAATTGTGTTTCTCATTGTGAAAGGAGAAGGTAAATTGCAAATGTATGGAAACATAAGAAAACTAAGCTCTTTTGGCATAATGGTGACAAGACAACTCATATGAGAAAGAAACTCTTAACCCTTTGACGCCTAACGACCCCTGTAGTGGTCGTACCACACCACTAACCTCTAAACATTGCATTTTATATATTTATTCAACAAATACAGGTACTGAATATTTTAAACATGGGGTATACTCTCCGTTT
>Ga0123357_10001774_pt1 | contig 23350 bp, 10 predicted proteins | sample TergutEmb28metaG_FD_89873 | JGI IMG/M metagenome (GOLD analysis project Ga0123357, IMG submission 89873) | Embiratermes neotenicus P4 segment gut microbial communities from Petit-Saut dam, French Guiana - Emb289 P4 | ecosystem: Host-associated > Arthropoda: Insects > Digestive system > Gut ... | reverse complement strand
TGGACCGTGCATCATTGTGATAGTTGAAGAATAAAATACCAACTTGATGTCACTTGCTATTTTATTTCACTTCTTATGTGCTCAACATGTTTCGGACATTAATATATCCATCATCAGGAGCTTACGACTATTCTGCTGAATTACCATATTGGTCATATTATTCTTGGTTCGGTGTGTGTTGGAGTTTCGGTGTGGTTGGCTTGGAGTGGTATCCGTGTTGCAGGCTGAAGCAGGTTTCAGCCTGCAACACGGATACCACTCCAAGCCAACCACACCGAAACTCCAACACACACCGAACCAAGAATAATATGACCAAAATGGTAATTCAGCAGAATAGTCGTAAGCTCCTGATGATGGATATATTAATGTCCGAAACATGTTGAGCACATAGGAAGTGAAATAAAATAGCAAGTGACATCAAGTTGGTATTTTATTCTTGAACAGCATTATTGTATCCAATCTTTTCTGAAGTACTTGATTATGGCAAAATGTAAGATCATTGTTTGATCTGTAACTGCAAAATTCACTCTGATGATCTCCAACAATTAAGTCTACATACTGAGTTAACATTTACCAACGATCATTGATTAGAATTTTGTGTGCGGCGGATAACAATAATATGCCTCAATACGAGTAATTACTAACAACCAATTTTTTATCATCCATGGCCATAAACTCTTCCACCACTGAGAAAATTTTTCCCGTTACAATTAAAATAAAAAAAATGCCTCTCAGTATGCACTATTCTAGCTCCTGCTTGAGCTTGGCCCATTTCGTCTGGAGGCTGATTAGTACCTGGTAAATTATATCTTTTGAAATTTCTGTAGCCATCTGGACTTCAAAGGCGCTATGTGCAGGTACTAGTGGTTCAGCAGTATGGTATTTCGGTCTGCCTAATGTCATTAACACAAAACACCTTCAGAAACTGACAAGAGTTCCTACCATTTTTCACAACAAATTGGTAATATGCAAGCAGGTGATTCTTCTCATTCTTTGTTATCTTTGTTCTAGGCTTCTAACTCTTCCTAAATTCACTTTTACTTCTAAACTTGTCTGTGATGATCTTGTTCTTATTATCTTTTACAAGTGTTTTAATTTTTCCCTTCAGATATCTCTGCTTACAACAATAACATAAGTTTCTAGCTGCTAAAACATGAAAAAATAAATATTTTCTGCTTGCTTGTAATAAAATCCGACGCTACTGTACACGTTATTTTACCATATACACAAAATGTTAATAAACCTTATTGTAATTTTGCAAAAATAGTCAGAGAAACGATAAATTTATGGCTGGCTTTAACCATCTTGGCCACTCTGTGCGCATCTGCAACCGTTCAAGCCAACTTGAGATCTGAAAAGTGTTCTGTGAGGTCTTTATTTCGGCCTTTTGCCAGTCTTGCACAAGACCCGCGAAGTTTCCATGTAGTGCAGCACTTCTTTGAGTCTTTCTTCAATTGATATCGTGTCAAGTGACATGTTGAAAACTTCGGTTCAAAATTTCTTCTCTAGAACCATGTTTGGCTCATAGAAAACTTTATAGCGAAAGTTACCTATCACGAGACATATTTATTTATTTATTTATATTTTTGAAACTTAGGGTTTACTACAAGATCATTAGCAGGTTCCATAGCTGCTGAAATAGCAACGAGTACACAACAGTAATTGCCTATTTAATCTCAGAAATTTCCCTGTTGATACGCAAGCTTCTTCAGTTGAAACTACTTTTCCTTTCATCATTTTTCCCCATTCCAGCCATATTCATCATCACTCTAAACTAAATAAATGTGAAAAACACACTTAGTTAAATAAAAAAACAATAAAAGTGATGCGTTGAAGTATGTCCTTAGTTAAAAATATATATTGGCGGGCAATATTGCCCCTACCCCCAAAATGTTGGCGTTTTGTGCGGCCGCTCAACATGATCGCCTCTGGATAAAATAGTATATAAATATATATATATATACACACACGAGTATTTACAACGCCGGAGAAGCGTTGCAGATATTGCGTCTAGGCAACAGGCTAGACGGTCCGCCATTTGAAGCCCACGAGGAGTAAGACGTTTTCTTCTTCTCCAAAACGTCCTGATCGGCCCTGGAGCACACTCAGCATCCCTTCCAATGGCTATCGGGGTTCTTTCTCGGGGGTAAAATGGCCGGGACGTGAAACTGAGCACTCATATTCATCTAGTGTTGAGGTTAAGAATGAAAGAGCTATACCTCTGTTCCAAACATATTCCTTCGTGGCGTGGAAAGGGAAATCTTTACCTTTTTTATCTTTTACACATCGTATTTACAGCCATAAAGAACGTAAGGCACCCTGCAGGTAGGATATTGACGCAATACAGCATGTAGAAAGAGCTTTACATACTGGGATACGAAAACATACTTCAAATACGCGATGAAGTAGGCAAATAAACACTGTATAACGTGTAGCAAACCACACTTTATTCTGTAATGAACGTCCCACATGTCAACACTTAAGTATTATTGTATCTTATGAAAATAAGTTTGTGTACATACGCAAGACAACCAATCTATGCAAAATACAATCAAAATATTAAGTACCTAAATCGTATACAAATAATAAAATACGTAAAAAGAAATGTACAGATTTTAAACTCCGTCAGTAACATCTACGATACTGAAAGAAATGTTAATCACTTTATTAAAAACTTTTCACATATTCATTCTTCAGAGTTGCTTTTACGCAAAAATTTGCTGTCATACAATCACAATGTAAATATACTGAGCATTTTTAGTGTACACGTGTAGGCCTACATTGCTTATTATTTTACATGCGAAAATTATTTTTATGTATAAATCAATGTAAAATACGTTGGCACTTCTTAGACCCTCTTCCAGTCAGGACACGCGCCAAATCCCTTCTTCATATCCGTCTGCCTCTGTCTATGCGGCCGTCTGTTCTTTCGTCCACATGTACCAGCGCGCGGCTCCTAGTGTACGGATTTCAGTGAAATTTTATATTGGGGACATTTATGAAAATCTTTCTAGGAAATCCAAATTTATTTGAAATCGGTCAAAATTAGGCGACATTGTACGTGAAGACCTAAATAACTTATTGTTGTCGGCGAAATTGAATCGCCATAAAAGCGCTGTCTTCGAGTGAAATCGTATCATGCTCATAGAATAGCCGAGGTAAAGGCAAAGTGATCCCGTTACAGGCCCGGTGTGGCCCAGAGGGTGGGTAGAAGTATAGCTCTACTCTTCCATGACCGCGGCACTAGAAGGGGGTGAGTGGTCAGCAGCACGCCCCGGCCGCACTTTAACCCCGGCAAATACTCGGTACCCATTTTACAGGAGGCTGAGTCTAGATGGGCGGAAAATTTCGTCCCCACCGGGATTCGATTCCGGACCATCCAGTCCATAGTCAGTCGCTATACCGACTGAGCTACCCAGCGCATGAATAGCCGAGGAAGTATAAAAATTACGCGAACCCGCCACAATACTACATTATACGTACATGGCGTATCTCGTTAAAAATGCACGGCAACATGAGTTCCCTAATGAAAGTATACGGACCTAAATATATAGGAATTTAAAATATGATAAAGGGGGATATTTACAAGTTTTTTCATGGTGATTTAATTTCAAATTAGATTACAAATTTATACACGGTAATGGATGATTTGCAGTTCTGTGTGTTTTTATGTTTACCTTTATAGGCAATAAAAAAAAACAAAGAACTTCGGACAGAATGGTATGTACGCATACGCAATTTTGACTTCAGAATTAGCTGCGCACAGTAATTAGACTGTAGGCGATGGGTAATATCCAGGAGTAAAACCTGCCTAGGACATGTCTTTATCAAAAACATTCAGAAACTTTCTCTTGTGAAACATTTCTACAATTACAGAGTACGTTTCACAAAAGTCCCTTTCTTTGCATGGAAAGGAGGTCAAGTTAGACATGAAAAATGAATAATTTTCGTAACCACATGATTTAAACATGGTGCAGAATTTTCTATAAGGAATCTATAAGTTGATTAGTCTATTTACTTCAAAGATTTCAGCACCTGTCCAGACCGGCCCTGGGGCCTACCCAGCCTTCTATACAATAGGTACCAGGGGTAAAGCTGCCGGGGCGTGGCGTTGACCACCCACTCCCATCTAGCGCCGAGGTTAAAGAAAGAGCAGAGCTATACCTCTACTCCCCCTATGGGCCTTCGTGGCCTGTTCTAGGGTGAACTTTATTTTCCTTTTTATTTATTTCAAAGATCTTATATGTTCTGAGAATTCTGTCTGAATTTGTAAGAACGTCGACATTGGAGGGCAGGAATATTGCAGAAAGTCACAGAATTATTTGTATATACTGCTCTTTACATGCCCCCACCAAATTTTCGTAAAATCCCTTCACAGTGAGGCATGATTTTATTGTTTCATACATAGAAGACCACAGAGGAACCGAAATACGATTTAAAATTAGATGGTCTTGCGCAAAGTAATGAAACGAATCTGTAAAACGAAACTGAAATTTCAGTGTTAACTTGGGTGCTTGGATGTTCTTTCGTTTCCGGCTTCGGCCTTTCATGAAAACTTGATCAACTAGGAAGTAAAGTAAGTTTGCAGATATCCCGCCAAAAACACGTGTCCGTCATTTTCCATTTTCGTTAAGTGCTCGGTTTGTAACAAGCCTAGAGTCAAATTTATGTACAACAACCAGACAAAATACATCAGAAGGTTCTGTCTCGCCTAGAAGTAATTTGTCTTCACACGACACTACTGCACTTCAGCTCAGTGTTTTTTGACATGGAAAAATCGGTTGCAAGTCATGGTCTGTCAGACGTCCCGCTGCAAAACCACTGTCAAGGTCAAAGTCATACTACTGAGTAACCAGTACTAGTTTATACCATGAATGAGGGGTGGTGTAGACTGTGCCAGCAGCGTTTAAAAATACTTATCAGTGTCGGATGTATTTTTAGCTCGGTAAGTGAGTTTGCCAGCGTAAGCTGGTGTATTGTCTCAAAGTGTTGGAGACAATGAGTACGTTGTGTCTGCTGAAGATAAGATATTTTGTATCTCTCAGCCTTTCAAACCGGCCGAAATGATATGATTCCTTCAGCCTAGTGATACTTCCTCCTCAAAATGAAGATTTCATGACGTGCATATTCCGCCTGTAACATGTTCGACAGGCAATACAATTGCTTTCTTCGAAGGAAGGGTTGCCAATATACAGAATGTACCTCTGATCCATGGCATGTAGCATGAAGCATGTCTGAGCACAATTGCCGTTGGCAAGCGGCAAAATGAACTACCGTGACGATGACGGATTTTGATTTCATTTTCCACGTGTAGTGCCACGCAATGTAAGAAGGGGAGGGTGAAGCGAAGAATAAAAGGAAATGGAAGAAATTTCGCTCGAACATGGAGGTGTGGAACAAAGTAGATTAGATACTGGTGTTGTACTAAATCCAAATGACGCGAGCCGACAGCAAGAGTATAAAATACACCATAAGCCGAAGTGGACAAACGGCTTAATCGGAGTGGCCATGAGCGTGCTCAGTCATCTGATATTTGTGCTGTTTACAATATACGTTGCATATATTTGTTTTGAAGACTACAGTTTGTTTTCATGGCACCCAATATGTCTGACTGTTGGGGTGAGTGGATAGATATAGTAGTATATTGTGAGTTCCGTGCATGAATAGCGACTTGTCCTTGGACCCTAACCTTACTTTTGTAAGTAGAATAACCCGAATTTCACATTCTCTGTAAGTACTGCGGAATTTTACGATACATGATACTTTTGCATTATACAGACCAATAGGGTGTGTTGGCGTGCCTTCAACATAATAATTGTGAGACTGGTGGTAGTCATTTACAATATGGCTAATCTAATACACCATTCAGAAAAGTGAAGGGGAAGTTAAGATGGATGGTTGCTGTTCTAGTCTCTAAGCAGAGTGAAAAGAATTAGGATAATGGTTTTCTGGGATGTGACATCACATTCCAGAAGACCATTGTTTCATTATTAACCTTCATAAGATTCTGAAATCAACATAACCAAACATAATGTAGACTACTAGGCAGGAATACCCAGTCTGGTATCAACAGTTGCTCAGGTCGTCAGTACCTGGCAGAACCCTACAGTACACGTAAAGTGCAGCACAACCTCATGTAGCGCAGTGAAGTAAGAAAAGAATGCCAATCATACCACTGTAATCATATTCTGTATAGCATGTTAAAAACTTGATTGTACTGATATGTTTGTACTCATTAAAGGTCAGTCTGTGGCCATGTGTATTGCTTGTGTTGTTATGCTTTTGTCTTGTAACCTGTGTAGAGTCAGGTTTCAATTAGTGACTGGTGACATCATCAGGTTTCATTCTGTATTACAGTCCCTTCTGTTGATGGCAGAAGCTGTGATGATTATGTCCCAAGGTAACATAATTACTTCAAACCTCAGTCGTCAAGGAAGGGTTCGACTGCATTGGATTTTACAAGCAAGTGCTGCAGCATTCATATTTGCAGGTTTCTTAGTTATAGTAATTAATAAAAATTTGCACAATAAGAAGCATTTTAAGTCATGGCATTCAGTAATTGGGCTGGTATTTCTTGTCTGTGTTGGAATTACTAGCAGTGGAGGAGTTGTAACGTTGTATTCTCTTAGACTAAAACAATATATAAAACCTGCTAAAATGAAACTGTTACATAATTTAGTAGGAGTATTGACATTTGGCATTGGTGTGGCCACCGAAATTTTTGGTATCTATACCCATTGGTTTCTCCAACATGCTACTTTATCTGTTCAAATTGTATGCACTGTGTTTGTTGTACTGGGAGGTATATTTACGCTTGAAAGTGCTGTAAAATCTGCATATGCAAGGTATAAAGCTCTGAAACAGAGTGTTTGAAATGTTTCTGTATAATGGCCATGGGAATTGTACTACTGACTTTCTGGTATATTTCCATTGTCTTTGTAGCCTAAACAACACTTGTCTGTCTGTATTCTAAACAAAACATGTCTAGTGTCTTAGTAATCTGAACAAAATGTGTCCATCATTTTTGTACTCTGAACAAAGCAAAAGGTTTTGGAAACAGGTCTTTTTCCATCTTCCTCTTCCACCTGAGGTAGAAACTCGTCCAATTTCTAAAGTGGATTCTGTTTAGAATGCCATTGTGCCAAAGTACAGAAATCTAGCAGTACTGGTTGTAGGAACAAGGTGGGAAAATGTTTTAGTCTGTGGTAAAACAGGCATTTAATGATTACATAGATAACAAATGATCTGTATAACATTTATTTTAAATTACTGGAAAGAAATGGAATCATACTGCAGTAGAAACTGATATGCAAATCTTACTCAAGTAAAAGAAATAATAATAATAATAATAATAATAATAATAGTGTAATGACCACCATTGTGGCAGTCTTTTACCAAATTTACATTTGTATTTTTTTTTTTTTACATACATTGCAGTATCTTTCAACCTATGTATTGGACCTTAAAATGACCTGGTTTCCAGTAAGTATTTCCTATCTGTGCTGTATTCATAGGCCATATTATGTTCCTATCATTGCAATTTTTCCAGTCTATAGACAACTTATCTTTCATATGTCCAGATATTGTCCTTAACGTTATTGGTATGTACTTCCATATTTTTCTTTTTCTCAGTCTTAAGGACTTATTAATTAAATCAGTAATTTGCTTGTAATAACAACACAGGCAATGTACATAACATTGAGGTGCATTTGTATTGCAGTGGGGAAAAAGTATTACGTTTTCTAAGTGTGTGTTTGTAGCCTTAGGTATTTAGCATGCAATGTGCATGTACCATATTGTCACCTATGGCCTGCCCGGCTTCACTATATTTTTCCACATTATTTCATAAACGGCACAGTTTTAAAAAAAAATGTTATTGACCATAAAATGTGTATTTTGATTTTCTTTACAACTTTGTCTGAGACATTTCTCAGTCTAAGGAGATTTGAGCAAGATATGATCAAAAACGTATCGATCTTCAAATAGTATCCATTAATCTTGTCAGATTTTAATGAAACTTAAATTTCCTTGATAGATTTTTGGGGGAAAAACTCAAATATCAATTTTCATGAAAATCTGTCCATTGGGAGCAGAGGTGTTCCACAGAGACAGGAAGATGGACAGACAAACATGACTAAGCTAATAGTCGCTTTTCTTGATTTTGCAAACTCGTCTAAAAACCAGTAAGATAATTACAGTCTTTTTGCATGATTTTTTTTTTTTTCTTGAGAAACTCATGGATTCCCATCTAACTAGAAACCAAGGGTTCATTACAATATTTATAACAGTCTGTCACTGATCCCTGTCTGAAGTCATTTGAACGCATTCACATCAACATATCCTATTTTGTTAAGATCTGGTTTAATATTATCCTCTCATCTACATCTAAGTCTTATAAGTTGTCTCTTCCCATCAGATTTTTGGACTAAAATATTGGACGTGTTTCTCATTCACCCAAATGTGCTGCATTGTCTGCCTGTCGTAACATACTTGATTTGATTGCCCTTATCATATTTTATAAAAAGTATGAATAAAAATCTCCTCATTATGTAATTTTCTCCACTCTGCTGTTACTTTTTGTCTTTTAGATGAAAATATTATTATTAGTATCCCGTATTCAAACATCCTCAATCTGTGCTTGTTTGGTTGGGTTGAGATCAAGTTTGATCCGATGTGAAAAGAACAGGATGAATTAATTTTGTATTTTGTAATCCATATGTGGGTTCAAGTAGGAGATCTGAAGATATAAGATGCTGAATTTAATTTTAGTAGGGGTTTCCTAAATTTAATATGCCCTCATCATTCATTTAATCAGGGTTTTTATTCATTGTTGTCACACACAATTACATGAACTAAGGCACTTTTTTTTTTTAAAAGAATTTGTTAGCGTATGCAGTCTTCCCTGACTTAATATCATGTCAACTTACAGCATTCCACATTTACACTGTTTGGCCCCAGACTCAATATATTAGACTAGGTGCTAAAATTCATACATGTGAGGCTGAATAGGTTGCCGAACACCTGTGATCAAGATCTCACATTCAACAATCTTGTTGACATATGGGAACAAAACATCCTTGAAAGATGAGGAGGTTGAAGTACTTTTGCTGACCCGAGGGAGAGGAACATGATGGTTTCAAAATTGACTGAGTGGTTGGACTCATTGCTGCAGGCAGCAGGATGTTGTAGGACATAGATTCAAACGAGCAGTTAGCAGCAGGAACTAGACAAGGAATTACGGGTTGCTGGCTTGCTATGACAAGACCTTGGAGCAGAAGAAGAAATCTTTGTCTTGCTGTACTTAAGTGCAGGATTTCCTGAAGTCAATTTCAGGGACTTAATTGGCACAACCTGTTCTGTTGGACATTCGTGGTGATCTAGATGACCTGCCAAAAGTTGAAGGGGAAGTGCATCATCCTGAAATTATCATTTGCTTGTGATTGCATATTTTTGTAGGATTTCATGAATGTGAATATATCTTTTTTTCAATGTCAAAACATACTGGAATGACTGTGCCTATTTTATTGTTGTATATATGGGAAAATTTTTCTTGACTTTGTTTTTTCAACCAGTGTTGATGGTCTGGGAAACTGCTTAAGACGTAACTTTGTGGGATGACTGTTAATAGAAGGTCTTCCTTAATGGCTTTTATATTTTTACCCTTGAGATTATTAACAGCAGCATAGACCAGAAGTGCTTTACCTTTACCATAAGGGATCAGGAATTGCTATAATGTCTGGTAGCTGGGAAAAGGTGGATTGCTATTTTCTAGCACATGGCCTCCACATGCCACACAAGATTTGAGTTATTCCTCGTTTTTCCTATTTGTCCGAAACTTGCAAAAGTCAGGCAAAGATAATGGAGAAAAAGTTGATTTAAAAAATAAATTGACTAATTATATTGATCTTAATGTCTTTGGGCATGGTTCACCATTTCCTTAGTTCACAAGTGCCAGAACTCAAAAAGCCAACTCCAGCAGAGTGAGAAACTGATTGCTGGTTAAATTTTTCAGCATTTAATGACAACAACAATGCGTGTGCTCACACACACACACACAAAACACACACCACACACAAATAAAATGGTTCAGATAATGAAACAAAGGATCTATCAACCATCACGTTTATGATGTGTAGTCCAATACAGTGTATAGAGTCATACACTAAAGGGATATTATTTTTTTTTAAGCAACAAAATGTTCACCTGCATTAACTAGGTAACTAGTTTAGAATTTTTGTGATGATATTTGTTGCTGTTTCGGGTTTATCGATTTTATGTGTTCATATATAGTATATAAACATGTTGTACTGGAATATATTGCTGGTGAAAAAGCAGTGTTTGGTTATACCAGACTTGTAGACTTTTCCTGAAACAAACTTATTTTTAAGACTGACAAATATATGTGGTGTTACTGAACTTTAGAAAGTTGGTATTTGTTAATGGACTATACCATCTGTTGTAGCAAAGTACTTGTTTTTTATTGCATTTTGAAGTCATTTATAGATGTTTATATAATTTAGTTGATAATTTGTGTCAAATTTGACATTATAATTATCTTCCTGTTTTGAAATTAGAAGTCACTGTGTCTGTAGTACTGATTTCAGTGATACTTGTAATGAAACTAGTAACATTATTGTAAAATTCTTTAACTGAAAAAGCTAAAATTCATATTGTTAAAATACAAAATATAGTGAGAAGTGTGTCTTCCAGAGCAGTGAATGTCAAGGTTATGGTTGTCTTCTGTGATGTGGTGCTGTGTAGTTTGGTAGATAGTTACTATTGTTTTGGAGAAACATGGTGTCTCTCTCTCTCCAAAAGATGGAGATAGCAGATTCCTCCAGAATGTTTTCAGGTGTCTAGCAAAGTACACGTCTTCTCAGAATACTACAATTTTGAAGGATGACTTGTTTTCTGTCCTTTAGAACAGTGCTGTGTAAAATGATTGAAAGATGGTGTTATAGTGTGATAGTAACTAAAATGTTTGGTTTGGTTTTTATCAGTGGGATACCCACTAAATATTTTGCTTATTAAACTTTTTCCTGCAACCCAGTATTACACACAGCTGGTGCTGTTAGTTTCCTAGACAGCTCACCTATGAAGTGCCCTTGTGTGTAATGTTCTGGCCCAACTTCACAGGAGGAGCATCCAGCTTTCTTTCCTTAGTGCTCGCTCAACACAAAAACTTACTCTGCATTATCCTTGATGGAGAAAATCATTCCTATCTGCCTTTGTTACTTCATTTACAACTATCTTAAAGCAATATTATAAAGTATCAGGTTTTAAAATTTTCTTATTCTCTGTTGAATGGCTGTTGACATAATTTTCTCATATAGGTCCACTGTCGGAGTCTTGTGCCACAATTTGTGAATCTGTTACCACATAATGACTGCATGCTGTGTGTTTTACATTCTTTGACATCTGTTGTAGTAGTTTGCACACAGAAGCAATGGTTGATTTTTTGTAATTTTCTGGCAAGTTAAATTGTAGTTGGTAGGAGTAAGGTGGGAAATAACAAGTGGCAAAATGTGCACGTGGCATAACATTTATGGTGCCTTCACTGTCTTATTGTCACTCTGATTCCTGTTAATCATGAATACTTTCAATGCAATTACTACTTTCTTTCATTTTCTTATGTGATGGTATGTTTGAACTGTCAGCTATTTCTCTGCCTTATTTGTCATAAATGGTGAGACATGGTATGTCTTTTACTTCTCTTGTAATTAGAGAGATAATGTGTTACCTGTATGTACCTTGTAAAGGGAGAGGTATCGTGTTCCCTGTACTTGTCTCTTAAAAGGTAAGATGTTTAAGTCATCATTTGCTTCTTAGGCTTTGGTTTGTACCTCACAGGAAACATTCTTTGACTCTGTTATAAAGACCAGCTGCATATACGTATGTGGGTTTGCATTTGAAATGTCTGTTATTTGGTATCATTTTAAACATATTTGTAAGGTGCTGAAATAGTAAAAACTGCCAATATAAAATTGCATGATAGTCCATATGGTGGGAGTTGGGTTCTTCCATGCAAATGAATGGACGGAGGATGACAAGGCTGGTACTCACTGTCTGCTGTGTGAACGTGCCTAAACCAGTATGGGAAATGGTTAAGGATGCTTAAAAGTGAATATAAGGTGAGACTGAAGTTGAGATGCCACCCATGCTGTACATAATATTATTGAATGTTCTGAATGCTAGTTATAGTTGATGAATATTACTCTTAGGATAGTGATTAGTGATCTGCTGGAAAGTTTCTTGGTTCCTTTTGCTGAATTTCCAATGTTCAAGTGTACTGTATGATGCAAAATGGTAAGAAACGTTGTACTTTGTGGAGCGCTGAAAGATTTCCAGAGGGTCTGCCAATACTTCTAATGATGATTTTTAATTTTAGTTAATTCTTAAATATAGAATGTTATGTAGTTAAGAGAAATATGAAGTTGCTTTAATTCTGAATTGGCAGTGCTGCTAGTAAACTGTATTGGTTCAGAGAAACCTCAACAAAATGATTGACATTATAGTTTGAAAATGAAGACAGCTTAATGAATTTTACAATTGTAGTTTCATTTAGCTCTCTTTGCTGTATTTAGTTAGATCACTGTTTGATTTTAGATTAAATGTGTCATTGCCATATTTTATTTTTAATATATGAATTGCCTAGGTCTGAGTACCTGTTAGGAATTTTTGAAACCAAGAGGACTCTGCATCAAATCTAAATTTTGGGAAACTGCTCTGAAGCAGTGATTTGAACTTCGGTTCATTTTGTGCTGATGCATGGCACAAGTGTGCCTCTTGTGTAACATTGTTATGTTTTCTTAATAATTGTAGTGGTCTGTAATCTTTTAAACAATTATGGTTATGTGGGTTGTGACATTGTAGTCTTGTTTGTGGATACCAAAGTATCAGAGGAACATGCAGTTTTCAGGGGGAGTGGATGTTGATGAAGCCCAGTCCAAGCCAAAGGAATGGTGAACAGGAAATGCAGGATAAACGAAGACTCTTATGGATTCTGAGTGATCACATTCTTTGTAACCTGTTTGTGTTGACCTTACAGTCCTCAACATGGCTTCACTCCCAAGGTGGCATGTTTGTCCAAAATGTTGGAGTCCACCAACATGACTGCACAGTGTCCTAACCCAGAAGACCACGATATCAATATTAATTTTTGTTTACACAGTTCTGAGTAGCTGTATATTATCAACTTATTCATAAATTGTTCTTCCATTGGGATTGTTCTGATTGTTTTTGATTTAGAAGTTATGATGTTTTCAGGTACTGTCCTTCATTAGTGATAACAGACTCAAAATTTATGGATTTAATATACATGTAAAATGATACAGAGAAAGCTGAGAAATATAAGTACTTGTAACAATGCTGGTATTACTTTTAAATGCTTCTTTATAACATCAGACACAAATAAATTGATGAGAATTTTACATCACATTTGTCTAACACCAAATATCTGGCCATAAAAATGTGTATTCTTGAGATGCAGCCCCTTTACTCTACATGTGTGTATATGAGATGATTGCTCAGGTATTCTATATAATTGGTATGTTTATATACCATAGATTACAATCACTGATCTTGCCTTATGTTATAGTTAAATACTAAGGAATATTATATAATACATGTGAGAGTGGTACAGGTATACTAACCATGTAGAAGTTTTGTATCTGCCACTGAATTTTACATAGAAAAGAACCTTATGTCTTCCTACTTACTACCGAACTCTCTGCTTTTGATTGTGATTTACAATTGTATATTTTTAGTAAGTATATTTTACATGACTGTTTCCAGTTATCTATGTATGATAGAAGGATTAAATATAAACTGTGTTACGTCACAGTGGCCAGTATTGTAATTCTAACCCTGTTTAGATGAATCCAGTTTTCCTTGGCGAACTAAACTGTTATATTTAACCCAGTCCTCTATCAACAGTTTTATCCTAATAGTTGACATTTTTTTTGTAGTATATTTAGAGTAGTCGTGCTCAACCTTTCGTGTGGTGCAGGCAACTTCGGTAAAATTTGATGTGCATGCGGAGAACACAAATTTAAATATGTAGACGGAAGAATGACTCAAGTATATGTAGTATTGTATGTATAATGGTAGCTGTGTATTCTGCTATGCATCATGTGCAATCAAAATAAACTGACAATAAGAGAAGAAATTTGTAAAACACTAAATTCACTACTTAGGCTAGGCTGTTGCCGTTTTGTGAACATTATTACAAAAGGAATTAGTAATGTAATGTATGGTTCTGTAAATATATAGCTTGTAAGTTTTCAGAATTGTTACGGTATTGTTTCCGCTTGCCAGGGAAAGGGCTCAAAGATGTTTTCTTATTTCAAATGTCTTTAGGCAACATAACATTGTGATACTGCCTGTGGACTAGGGGTTGAGCAGGTCTGATTTAGAGCATAGTGTGGAAGGGTTGTATGTGTCTGTCTCTGTTATTTTGATATTTTTCAGATTGGAACCACACCATTTGGCCAAGTACAGACTCCTAAGGGGAGAAACTATTAAGGTCTGAGTTTACAGGTAATGGAATGGCCATTTTGTACTTCTGCACATGGAATTATTTTTTATTATTCTGATTAAAAAAGCAACACAGTAAACAATGCAACTTCATTAACAGTGGTTCGATTTTGAATTCAGTTTATTTATGATTTAAGAAGAAATATAGTGGAAAATGCAAATATGGTTATGAGTATAAACACTCATAAGGCATTAGAGTGAAGATGTATTTTTAATGTAGATTAAAGAGAGATCTTTGCAGCTGAGAACTGTCCTCTGCATTATGCAGCAGGTAGAGTAATTCCTTACTGCCGTTTCAGGATGACCTGTCAGTCCCATCTTCAAGGGTCAAGAATCTTGGCCCAAAAGTGTTGGTAAGGAATTACCTCTAATCACTGCATAATAACCCAGAAGAATACATTTCTCATCTGCTTCACAGTGGAAGCCTGAATTCACGCATCTTTGCATCTGTTGCCATCACCATTATGAGGTGTCCTTCTGTCCTTTCAACTTGCATGTCTGACATAGTTCAGAAAGTCTTCCACCTTGTTCTTGTTTTGTATGTACATTTAATTTAGCAGTCACTTTTAGTTTTTCCATTTACAGAGTCTGTGTTCCATTGTTTTAAAGTACAGTAATTTGTTTTCTACAATGGTGTATAAATTTTGATAGGGCCAAATATGCATCATGCATGGATTTGCTTTCAGTTTACTTTTGTGCAGTAAAAATCACTTCTGTAAAGTAGCGTGGGAGTAGCTTGTGTGAGGTCTGAGGCTCTGTCGACACTAACTTAAAAAGATGTGGTCGTCATGAATGTAATGTCACTAATTTGGTAGTTTGGTGCCAACATTTCGGATGCACCTGCTTTTCAGTTTTCATAGTACGAGACCTGTGTGAAGGTAGCAGGTTAGACTAGGGTTCTCCACACTGCAGCCAGTGGGTTGGATGTGGCCAACCACACACACACTTTAATATGGCCTGTGAAGATATATGTATCATAGTAAATTATATCAGGTCTCTCCAAATTTAATTCCATGTCAGAACTGTCTCATCTTGGCTGTGCTGTTTTTGACTAAATATGGGAAAGATTCTGTTTGTGTGGAATGGCATATCACCAGTCCAATGTTAATAAAATACAAATATCAGAATTTGTGAACATATTATAATTTTAAACTTAAATTCTGTGTATCTTGGTACAAAGTATTATAAATGCCAGTTATAGAATTTTTTTAAGCAAACCATCTAGCCATCCCAACAACGGCAACCTTCTTCCTTCGGGCTGTTTGCTGGTTGTACCAGTTGCCAGGTCAATTTGAAATGCTGAATAGAGATGACAACAATTTTTCCTGCCTATTGCATTCTAATTGTGAAGTGTAATATTTTGGGAATGATGAGGTTTAAAATTTTGTGTGAGATTCAGGTGTTTAAAGGACAGTGGAGTGATATTATTTTGTTATTGCTTATTGTGGTGAAGTTTTGTGTCTTATTTGTAATGAGATTTGGAAACATTGATAGAATATGACATTCAATGATGTTACATATGTAAGCAGGCATTGAAATATACAAAATGATCAGGCAATAACCATGCTGATGTAGCAGAAGCAATGAAATGTTCTTTGTTACTAGAACGTAATATTTTTGCAAAAGCCAAAACAAAAATGGGCCTGGAGACAAGCTAGTCTTTGAGAAGCTGACTATAAGCTAGGCTTTGGAGTGGTCATGCTTTTAACAGCAGGAATGATAGGTGTAGATATGGGAACACATACAGAGCCCAAATTGGCATGTATGTTGCAAGAACAAGAAAGGTGAGTTCAAAGAAGGACTGTGGAGGACATGGTGATTGTCAGTTCTTAGGGATAGCATTAATAGTGCTATTGGTCATGGAAGAAGTGGACATTAATCCTGGCCCTCCATCATAACAAGATAAAATATACCAAATAGCACTGTAATGTGAAAAACCAGGAGATTGAGAGCAAAGTTAAGTATGAGCTTTTGGAAACCCATATCAAGAGGTTAATGATATGAAGAAGGAAACCCAAGACTTTAAATGGAAGCTTGAGCAAATAAGAAAAGCAATAAAAAGAGTGACTGCAGTTGCATAACTAGGGTTTTTGGTGCCCGGGGAGAGTAATCGCCGTAGCTGCCACCAATGGAAAATATGAACTTCAAAACAATGATGTTTATTGAATTTCGTTTTATGCGGCTCAGGAATTTAAAATTTGTTGGGCCCAGAATATATAGATTTTTTTTATTTAAGAAGATATTTGCATCCACATTACACACATACACATACATTTCATCAATCCGTGACACAGCCAGAAAACAAAACGGCTGTTGTACATGAAACAAGTGATCTGTCTGCCTGGGGTGGCCACACCACTCATAGCTTTTTTCCAAATCAAGCAGTGCCAGTATACTCATCCCCTGTTGTCGCTTTGATGTGGTTTTGTATACAAAAACATCGGTGGAATTCCTTGTTTCTAGAAACCCTTGCCTTAAAACTACCATCTAATTTGCATCCAGAAACACGTCTTCTGGGCTTCTTCCATCAACTGTGTTTATCATCCAGGATCCCACAGAGCATTGTTAGGGCTTTTGTGAAAAATCGTGGAATAAATAGATGAACATTTTGAAATACCGCGAAAAATTCGAAATGTCCCTGGATGTGTCACTGAAAATTTTTGTCCTTCATTTGGCGCTATTGAGGTAATATCCATGCCTACAGGGTGCTTTTGTGTTTTTGTGTTTGCCAGTGTGTGTTTGAGGTTATATCTAGTTTAGCCTGTTTCCATACGTAGGATTCATTTGGATGTGGATAGTTATATTAGGGATCTCATGAGATAAGGTTGGTAAACTCTAGTCTAATGAAAAATTGAAGCACAACATTTCAGGATCTGGCCCTGTTTCCGTCATGTGATGAGGTCGGGAAATAACAGCTACTCAAATGGATTGGTGAGAGAATTGTAGTAATTAGGTGCCTTCCGAAATGTTGTGTTGGAATTGTACATTAGACAATGGACTAAGAACAAAAGAAAAGTGTTTGTGAATGTCATACACCATTGTCAAAACCCTATGGAACTGAACAATTTTAATTCAACATGCAAAATTTGGAAGTGTATGTGTAGTAGTAACTTGTTTTAAATACGTGCCAATAGGATACTGGTATGATGGCCATTGACTATATGGAAATTTTGAAATGCAATCAGTGCTAGCTATGTTCAGTGCAGGATCACTGCATTCTGTGTGGGCACACAACTTTGATAATGGGCATTACAGTCTTGATGTAGGACACAATGTAATGGTATGACAAGCAGTGAAAACATAGATTTTGGGTTATTATGGGTTGTTACACCATCCAATCTTGCAGGTTGTACCATTGTGTCTGATGACCGTGGTATTTCCATCTTCAAGGTCTCTGCATAAATGTTACTGATATAGGATTTCAGGTTTTCATAGTGCTGAGCGAGTGTTCAGACTTTTGTTTTCCTTGTTGTGACACCATGTAGTCTTGTAGATAGATACAGAAATTTTGGAGGAACAACCTGCCTTTGTCTTCAAATCTTGTATTGTTATGCCTCGTGGTGAAGCAACTCTGCATTTCTGCCCTGAAAGTGCAGGCAGTGTGATCCCCCTGAACACTGGTAAGCATCTACCACATTATGTGACATTGGCTTAATATTCACCATCATAAAGCTCAAATCTCTTACACATAAAATTGTTATATACCACCACTTCAGAAACTTGCTATATTTTGTAAATATTTTTTCTATTTTTCTCCTGTTTCATTAGGCATTTAGTCTTATTTTGGGCTCTAATGGTTTATTAACCTGTGTTTTGGCAAAAAAAAAACTGTGCCAATATATAACACACTCATACTCGCTGATTTTTTCATACAGAATTACTTATTCACTTATTTCCATAATTCGGGACCTACCAAGTTGTCAATGTTGCAGTTGCTAAAAATATCAGTGCAATTTTTGTAAGTTTTTGTGTTTTTAGGATTTTATTTTAACACATTTTGAATTTTTTTCTATACCCATTTGTATATGTGAATGGACAGAACAAAAATTAATCAACATGTGAAAATGTACATGATGCATCGTTTTTAGACGTTGTGCCATAAGTCATTGCATATGCTTCAGAACAATATTCCATTCTTTGGGGCACAGTCATGCAGAAGGGTGAGTCCATTTGGTCATATGTGCAAGAGAAGTGAAAGCAGGTCATTGAGCTTGTTTCCAACATGGGTAGATGCCATGGCTGATGAATTATAAAAGTCTTATCCATGATGGTTTTTGACTAGTTATGAAGAGGACACTGGAAAAGTTGGATGTTCAGTGATTCTAAGTGAGAGGGTCCAACTTGCAGGAATGTAAGTTTTTATGGCAGGGAGTATACAGGTCGTGGTCTGCTGGTTGTGACACCCATTGTTTTGCAGATGGATACCAATGTATTGTAGCAACAATCTGTCTGCCTGGGCTGCCATAAGTTGGGCTTCCCCACTTCTCAATTCCCACCCAATGTACCTCTGAAAAGGGCTGATTTTCTTTCTGCATGCTCTCCCTAGATGATGCAATCTGCCTTATTTCAAACTCTCACTCACTTTAGCCCTACACAGGGTAATATTTTCTCTCTTGTTTCATGCCTGCATAAACATTGGGGCCCTGAAAAGGGTCCATTTTATTTCTTGGTTGTGTATTCCCTTGTTAGCTTGGATAATTTTCAGTCCTCTCTCCCCACCTTCTCTGGTTTTGATTGGCCACTAGTGTGCATATATACTGTAATTATTTCTTGTCCTTAATCTGCTGACTTAGACCCTGAAGATGGAGACAGTGTGTTCTTTTACAGTGTTGGTATCCATGTACATTACTACATGGTATTATGAACCCTAAGACCATGCATGAATAAATGGACCATTGATGATAAACACATCATAAGTTTAAATATATTCCAACACCTGTTTTTAGATTCAGTATAACATTGGTCATGTGCATGCATTCAGTTTCACATTCACTCTTAGGCCTGTTATGTCTAGAACATTTCACTGAGCTTCCACAGTATGTTGTCTATTTTTTCTTTAAAGTAAATGTCTGTTTATGTACTAACATTTATCTATACCAAGTCAAATACCTGTTTTTGAAGCTTGACTCTTAAATTTGCAATTACAGTTTTGTTAATATATTTTCAATAATAAGCTTTACAAAAGCAAGACATTCAGTTTTAGATCTCTAAAAATGAAAGAAATATAGACCTGAGGGTCACATTTTTAGCAGAATAACAGTGATTTCAATAACCCATAAAGTACATGGTGTATAGCCACATGTTCAACTTCTGAATGTGCATTATTTACAGAACAGAAATTCAACAGCTAATAATTATAACAATATCATGTTTTTTACAAGTTCTTGTCATATTTACACCGAAATATTAACCCAAAGTTATTGTCTGAGAATTAACTGTAAAACATGGGAACACACCTAATATTTAATCACAATTCTAGTGAAATTAAATTTTTCTAAACATAAAATATCTTATCATTAATATTTGCCTAATTTTTGTATTACACATTAACCATAACATGAGTCCTACGAATTGTCTTGTCTGCAAACACTGGCTACTAGCTACAATTTCAGTGTTCCATGTATAACACCCAGGAGCAGTGGAGGCAAAATGTGTGGTCCGTTTATTAGATTAAAAGAAAATGTTTCATTATAACAGTTACATTCCTGTGGAACTTGACAGTATGTAGTTTGATAGATGGGTATCATCATTCTTGAGAAAATTGCTACCTGTATGTTCAGGGCAGAAGATGGGGGCAGCATTTCCCTCTGAAACACTGTCTATTTATCATACTAGATGATGTCATCCTAGAAATTCATGGCAGGTGGTATATGAGTGTTGGGTGGAATGATACAGGACTGATGTGTTTATTCAGAGTCAGGCTGTGGAAGAGGAGATGGTAATTGAGCAGGCCAATAAGAACCATAGACCTTGAAAAGAGCAACAGAACTTGTAACTTGGCATACTTCTGCCCTGAAGTTGGTGGCAATTTATTAATCTGAAACATTTGTAACTTCTTGCCCGACTACTTTGTGTTGTAACCCAGCAATCTTCATTGGTGTGAAAACCTCATATTGTCTGCATTCATTATGTGTTGGTAAGCACTTCACTAAGTGCAGTGCATTTCCCACAATAGATTTACTGAAATTGTGACTGAAATTTTGAGAATCTTTCATTCTACCAGGTTGGACAGTTGCCAGACACTGATGATGCTCAGAAATGCAGTTAGAGTGTTATACATGTTTTATGTTGGAGTGAAGGAATAGACAAGTTAAACTAAATATTTTTGATTTTGCAACTTAACATTATAGGCACAAGAATACATAATATTTATTTGCTATGACATAACCTTATATGTAGAACATATGGTCTATCAGATTATCAACAAATTCAGTGGGACACACACATTAAAATTTCATCTCCCTGTTTCATGATACTTTATGTACAGAATTTGGTTTCAGTAGGCCCTTTAGTATTGCTTAAATTGGACAATGACTTGAAAATATATAGGAACCATCTGGTTGTTCTCTACCTTGAATTATTTTTTTTTTAATCTGGCTGCATATGCTTCTTATATTAGACTCTCAAATCAAGCAGTTCGACCTGAACTGTATCTGTATGAACATTTACTGTGTGAATGAAGTGTAATTGGGTGCCAATCTCCTTGTTCTGTGGCAGTATACATTGGTACTGTACATCAGCTCTGTTCTGACTGTTCAAAGCACAATAGCTTCTGCTATATGTACCCCTGCTTGAACATTAACAACTCTGCTTTCCCTCCAGAGGGTATTTATTTGTTTCATATGATGCTCACAGTGAACAGTGATTCGTTTTCCTAAACTACATTAAAGTGGTGACGCAATGTGTTTACTGTGAGTTTGGGTCTTAGTTTTCAAACATGATTTACAGTAAATTGAATAAAACAGAAAATATGATCACCAACAAAATTGGGTAAACCATTAAGATAGAGTGACTAATGAGGTAATACTAAAATGGGTTTTGTGTCAAGCAAAGGGACAGTGAGATTGAGGAACATGGAAAAGGTGAAAGACTATGTGAAGTCAGGACAGGCTTGCTAGCCTCTGCTGTGGAGCAAAGAAAGGGAAGATTTTAGATGAATTTTCTAATTTAATGGGTTTAAAAAAAAAGCACTCTCACAAAATATTTACACACTGATGGCCTTGTTATTTCATTGGTTTAAATTTTATTCGAAAATGTATTACCCCTCTCTTTTTTCACTTCCATTCCTTTCAGTACTATTATTATGAATAAGAAATGGACTGTCTGAAACCTTCCAGCATATGTTATATCATAAAATTATTTGAGGCTGAAGCATGTTAATATGCTAATGGGAAATGTGCACAAACAGTAGTAATTGGTCTTCTCGGTTGTGACATTGTGTAGTCTCCTGGGTGGATACCAATAGTACCCTGCTTCCTTCATCTTCAATGTGAAAGCTCACCCTGCAGGTGAAGGCACAGTGTCACAACCTGAGAGAGACAACCTAAACATGCACTACCATGACCATCTAAAATGCCACATAATACTACCATTTGACTGATGTCTGCATGAGTATTTAATCCATAATGAATATTACTGCCGAAGAAATGGATTTCCATCATATATGATGTATTGAAAGTTTATAAAATTATAAAATAAGGAGTCTCAGCATTTAAGTTTAGGTGAAGGATTGCAGTAATGTTTTTTCCAATGTCATATTACAAAATCACATAATTTCAAATGATATTAATGGTACTGTAATATTTACACAGTAAAACATCAGACCATCGCATAAATGAATTTAAGGCGAAGCAAAATTAATATCACTCAGTTTCATTTCATTATGTATGTAAGAAATTTATACTTTTGGCATTTTTGTCAGTTAACTAGTTTTTATACATAATAATGAATACTGACGACTTTAGTCTAATGTAACAAATACTGAGCAGTTGTATCACCAAATGTGGGGTAGGTGAATATGGTTCTTACAAATGGAAACAGGTAAATACAAATTAGTAGCATTCCTGAATCTCCATTAAGAGAGTAAAATATATTTTGAATATTTGTATTAAAATTTCTGTAGTTGATGAAATTAAAAGTAGTGCGTTTAAGGGTACAAAAATACGATATTCTTCCTAGATCCTTCCAAAATAACTCCTTGTAGGAACAAGTAACACTGAAATGAATGTTCAGTGTTAACTTCTGAAAATATGTGATAAATTGAGCTTACTATTACTACACTAAGGCTAATTTAGCAATAAAATATTCTCTTCTTCTACGTGAACTCAACTGCTGCATGTATCACATATCACAGCTAGTGCCAGCATTTTTCACCGGTGATAATGACACATATTTCACATACCTGTGTTTATGGAGAAAGGATTTAAAAAGTATCATGCCTGCCTTCAAGTATGTCAAGTCATGTGTAACTTCAGTAATGTGACCTGGCAATATCAGAATCATATTTTCTGTCCCATTTTTTATGGTGATGCACACACAGATACCCAGTTCCAGGACCTTTAGTTTAATGATGAATGTGTCCCTGGCCTGGTGCATACAGAACTAATAAACACAGTTGGTTATGAGCTATACAATGTATACAGTTGATTCAAAGCAAAATACTGGAGCTGTCATTGTGGGAGAATATAAATTATTCATTCTTGTTTTTAAGCTTTCGCCGTGTTCTAAATGTAATTTATTCCTTTTTGGGTAATTCCCCGGCGTCTGAGTTCTAATTGCCGACGTTTCGGAACTCACTATCGGTTCCATCTTCATA
>Ga0123357_10001773_pt1 | contig 23356 bp, 11 predicted proteins | sample TergutEmb28metaG_FD_89873 | JGI IMG/M metagenome (GOLD analysis project Ga0123357, IMG submission 89873) | Embiratermes neotenicus P4 segment gut microbial communities from Petit-Saut dam, French Guiana - Emb289 P4 | ecosystem: Host-associated > Arthropoda: Insects > Digestive system > Gut ... | reverse complement strand
TTTGAGCCAGTAGTCCCGGCATTTTTTTTTTTTTTTTTTTTTTGGAAGGGCCGAGCGATCTTCAAGAGCCTTCTGAAATTGGGAACTACTCTCTCACCGACAGTCACCTGAAGCATCAAAACGCTGTTGTGAGAGCGTCAAGTCTCCCAGTATTTAATTACCGCAAGGACTGCTTTTGTCTACTCTCGGTCAGGTTGTGTTGTGACAAGTTCTTAGTCGCTCCGACTCCTGGCGGAGCTTTTACGTGGGTTTCATTAAGGATGGCGATTTTGCCAGGGCTGCTCTTGCCTCGTTCCGAACTGAGGCTGAGGTCTCAAAACAAACAAAGTGCCAAGTAATTAATGGAACAGCAAGACGTCTTATCGACCGAAAAACATTCTTTGCGCCTTTATTTTCAAAAATCAAGAAGAAAGGTTCCTAAGATATGTTCAGTGACTGAAACAAGAGGCGACGTCGCCAGCTGTGTCACTGTTACTTGGAAAGAGAGTTCTACATTTACTTATACAAAAATAAAGCTTAAGATTTATTAATGATATTGTACCGTGGGAATTTTAGAAAGAAATGAATATGTCTTAAAAGACACAAAAATACAAAACCTGAATCCTCGTAGCAGCTATTCGAGAGACTTTTGTTCTGCGGATTTAGGTCCTGTACCCGTACGGCTGAGTATCGCGATGCCTGACGCTGACTCACGATGTTTTGAAGGGACATAACGCTTTTATGTTCATGATTTAACTTCCAGCTCCTTAGTTTCAGTGGCTTATTTCCGATTTTGAGAGAAGGTTTCTTTAGAAAGATTCTTCTACCCTTACAAGAGTCGAATCTAACATCCTTGTAAATGTGCACGCTGGACCATAGCATCTGCGGCTTGTTGTTCTGCAGTCGCGAAGTGTTCATATTTATGTTGCTGTAGCTCAATTGTCCATTCACCCAGTGGCCGAAGTACAGAAACTACTGTGTTGTGTGTTTGCACAGATGGAGTGTTCAGCATGCGATGTGCCTGTGAAGTGGCCAAAGACAGTACAGGCTCAGAGAAAACTGTCAACGAGAGAGTTACACTTTTCTGGCCATAAATTTTCTTAATAAAGAGCACATTATATTTCCCTGAGGACAAGGTCTGTGATGGGATAACGTCAAACACATTGTTTTAAGACTTGACAAATACTCATTTCCATCAGAGTCGAAAAATGACAGGCTTAAATGACTACAGTGTCCCTGTTAGTGTCATCTGTATCGCCAAGCTTCGGAGAAACGCGTTTCGCGGTAAATACTTACGACGCAGTGCCTTTCACAGCAACTAATTCAGTAGAGTACTGTACTGCTACTGCGATCACACTTTGTTTCTCCCTGTCCATCTTTCTATATTATTCCTTTCCTTCTCTTCCTACCTTCACTTTCCTCTTATAATTTTTGTTTCGTACTATCTTCATAAAATTAATCCCATATTTCACGTACCACACTGGAATGAAATTCAACTATAAATCTGTAGAATATTTCTGCAAAACACAAATATGAGGCTACAGCGGATCAAAAAGTTTACCTCCGTTACCAAATTGAATCAAAATCCTTTCAGAAGATCAAATATTCTGACAGATACAGCGTGTTTATTTTATCCCAATTCCGAACACCGCAGGTCTCAAGAGGTCTCAGCGGTTGAATACTTCCTATGCGACAAAGCTGCCTTCATCCGTGCAAGAAAGCCCCTGTGTCTATTACGAGTTATCTTTGCATATTTAGCGCGGAGGGTGAAAAAACCAACTTTACCATAAACATTAAATCAACTGCAAGAAAGCCCTTGTCTTCTTTCAGCTTGGGGTTGATGTCAACCCCGCAGCAGCTGAAGTGCATAACTTTCAATCGAAGGCCAAAACTGTAGTTGCCGCACGAATTTATTTGCTTCTAGTGGAAAATTGCGGTCAATGTACAAGTATCTTTGAAACACTTTCATATTTACCCGCTGACAAAACGTGACCACAAAGCCGTACCTGAATTTCAATCGTCAGTAAGTGACGTCACGGCTGCGATTGAAATGGACAAAAGAAAATTACATTAACGACTGAAATAACTACATTAATTAGGCAAATTTTATGGGGCTTATTTTTATTATTCTACTATTAAAATTTCATTTAAACAAAGTTGGTCCAGATGTGGAAGGTGTTAATGGTCGTATTAAAAAGTCGTCGTGAACAATCAAAAATTAATTACCCCCTCTTCCGAGATTTAGTCGTAGATCAACATAATTTTCGCCAAAAAAATAGTAGGTCTCTTTCAATAGGTATCACACATGGAGTCGGACTCTGACGACCAATCTGCATGAGATAAGCAGACACGTTCATGAATAAGGCAAACGATAGAAATGAAGGATGTACCTGGCCTTTCTAGTGACCCTCCTCGTCTCAGCGAATGTCAGGGGGATGAAGACGACAGGGAAGATACGCCAAATCGAAAATACAGAAAACAGACACTTTTACTGAAGTCGAACCACTTAATGTTCACCAGAGCACACAAACTTACATCCTGCTCGCTGCCTTGTTATTTCCGAAGTGATCCCGTGGATAATGCTTTCGCCATAAACGTCAGTTACTCTGCTGGCCACCTGACATTCATTCTGCAATACGATCCCCGAAAACCTGCAACAACGGTTGCTAAGCGTACAGCCCAAGGTGGAATTAACAGAGTGAGCAGAGCAAACTGACTTGCCGACGCAAAAGGAAAAAAATTATACGGGTTTGAAACAAACCCGTTATATCTGAAGGAAGCCTCTTCCCGGGTTCGAATCTGGAACGGGCGGTTTGAAGGAGAAAACGTGAAAGAAAGGGCCACTTTAGTGGTACGAGTGATAACATACTATTAAAATGAAGCTCATGGGAATAAAGGTTGTGCTTCATCGGGCTCGGGATGTAGCGGCTTTTGCGAAGAAGGCAATGACCATTCGGGTTTTGTCTACCTGAGCAAACTATTCTGTCCTGAGGAAGATTTCTGCAGGATGAGTCGAAGTCTGTAATAAATATGAGATAATAGACTGTGACATATCATACTGTAGCCTACTGAGTAAAACCACGCAAGCCGTCAATATTGGTAGACGATTTTCCGACAGTATTTCAATGATTCACTAGCCAGTACTTAGATGGAAGTTTGTACTAGGTCGATGGAGGAAAGCAAGAAGAAACAATTACGTCAGATGTAACTGGAAAAGAAGACTAAAGGAAAGAATAAAAATTAAAACTGAGAGAAGGAACATAGAGTCATTAAGGTAAGACGATTAAAGGACGTCTTGGTGTTTGTACTGGCTCAATTACGGAAAGAAGCAAGATGATAAGTTATGTAACTTAATAAGATACTCTCCGAAACTTCCTTTCCTTAGAATGCTGCGCTTTTAACAGACGCTGAACAAAATCCATTTGAAGTGCCGTAGCAATAAGCAAGAAGTCCCTCTACGACATCGGGAATGCAGAGACAAAGAAAAGCCGGTGTACCATGTAGCTGGTTAGATTAGTGACCCGGAAATAATTAAATTACAAATTCTATTCCTTACATAATTCCTGTGGGTAAGTGATTTGGGGAAAGAAAAAGTGAACATTGTTTATAAATTTAGCTTTCTTTAATTCTGTGAAGAGTGAATGAGAGACGCAAGAAGCGAATAGCAGAATTATAACTTACTTCATGCAACAGAACTCTTCTTACGAAGCTAATAGTTGCAAAGCCCGTCCATAATGTGTCCAGAAGACACTCGTCTCCCACTCCAGTCAGAAGAGTCCATCTACGCCCTTCCAACCTGTTTGTTTGGGATACATTTTAAATGTATCCTCCGTCTACGCCTAGGTCTTATAAGTGATCTCTTTCTTGTATGTTTTGTTACTAACCCCCTTATATATTTCTCTCCTTTCACACATTGACACATGCCGCGGCATTTGTTGACAATAATGATAATGATAATGATTAATTAGGCTGAGATATCCCTTTGTGTTGTTTAGTAAATCATAGAATTTAGTTGAATTTAGACTGTTATCAAACTTTATGTATTGATATAATAATAATAATGTGCTTCTACTCTTAATAGTTTATCACCACAAAGAAACTCTCATGTCGAAAACAGCACACTTATAGCACAACAATCAATAAACAGTTAACCTACTAATATCTATATAGTACAGTCTCGATTCTCGGTCCCTCGATTTTCCGAGGTTCCCTTCGATTCGAACCGATGCCTTAAAGATACTTTGGTGTTTGCAAGCCAGGAAGGGTTCTGATTTCTTTACAGTGTAACTTAGTTTGCATAGTGTATTGTTGTGCTGCTGTGTACACCAACATTCTAACACACTCTTACATACGCAGCGCTTATCACTACAATGCATGTGTCATACTATACAATTGTACCCTAAAACGTTCTGACATACACAGTACGCATCAGTTCAGTTATTGTAATACTCACAGTATGGTCTTTTCGGTAATTCGATGCAACATAAGTCCCTTTCACCTACCGCTACTGAAACACTAACTTGCACTGTTTTACAGTAATGGGAACCTGCAGGACCCGTGCAATTTCTACGCGCTCATGACGTATATACTGCTTTGCAGCGAAAAGTGCATTAATGTTTAGTTCTTCCTTCATAGAAAACACAAGACATAAGTTTAAAAATTACGTAGTTCTATCAAATACGTTATTTTATTTCATTCTGTAACCCAGCCGAAATTGTGGCCGGCATATCGAATACTTGAACCGTAAGCAAGGAAAAACTTGCAAGTATCAGACGCCACTGGGTGGAGAGAAGGGAATAGAGTAGCAGCCGATTTGTACTGCCGTGAAAACATCCGGAAGTTTGGTCTGCCGGCTTATGACGCCGTGCTTCTTGCAAGGCTGTTTACCAACTTTTCGGAGGAACGTTCTAGCAATACATTCTATCTAAAAGTGGAGTAAATATTCTTCCGAAAATTTGGTGAACCCACAGCCACTCAATCTCAAGCTGCTTTAGAAACCGAGACCTTATGCACGGGTCTTCTTAACTTTCCTGAAATAATCCTAATTGTGGTGCAGGCTTTAAGAATGAATAATATGTAAATTTGTAAATGAGTGGCTGTAACCTTCCTAAAAAATGTAATGTCAAAATTCGTTCCTTGGGCATAAAGAACGATATAAAAAGGACGTTCTTACGTGGAGACGACTTATGTATATTTGGCTGATCGTGTATCAGCAACTAAACTCTTTGTCGGCGTCAAATTCTGTACACAGTGTTTTTTTTTAATGTTGTCAAGAGAGTGTAAAGTTAGGGAAAACTGGCTTGGCAAAAATCGCAATATAAAAATAAAGGGACTATAATTTCCAAATTTCTTAGCCTATTTTGAGTTAAATTATGAGTACAAATCTCCGTGTAATGCTCTTAAGCAAATATGAGTTTCTTGAAAATCTTACACTCACAGCGATGCTTCCGCAGTTTCGTAGTTAGTTTGGGCACTACAATACAATCAGAAAGTCACGGGACCGATTCCCGATGGTTTCACTGGATATTTTCATTGACGTTAAATATGCCTCTATTATAAATGAGTAACAGGAATATTTCCTGTGGGATAAAGGTGGCCACAGTAGAGGGATGACAACCTTTCCATCTTCATATGCCAGTTGTCCTAGAATCTAGGAGTCTCAAACTCCTGGAAACCTCAAGGCCTGTCCAGGCCTGTATAGGGATTGTTTTACCTTTGTTTACTTTTACCAGAGCAATGTTGTATGGAAATATATTCTTTAGCCTTGGATAAAATTTTGCACGTAAACTGCTCATAAAAACTTGGTATGAAATTAGGAGTTCCATAAAAATTGGTGCAAAGAAAGCCAATCAAAATGCGTTTCTATCTAAACTTTCTGTGTTTCTTCTCCTATATGGACGCAGCTCGGCGTAAGAAACGCAAGAGTTGTTAAGCTCTTGTTATTTTGTCTGCAAATCGTCGCAAGAAATGCAGTGACTTTCTTGAAGGTGTAAATGAACTTACATTGACATATGCACGTGAAGCACCATTATGGTATTGAAGTAAGAAGCATAGTGTTAAGATAGCTACGTGTTCTACGCAGCAGGGTATGCCATTTTCAGTCTTGTTCAGTGCCACAAATACAGCCTCAAACTCAGCCCCTGATTTCAGGTTGAGCAAGAAGTCCGAGACAACGAAAGGGTAGAGTGAAGGGTATAAATGTTTTATGAGATACGCTATAAGTGTCTTTTGATATTATCCCCATTTCTCTTCTGCTGTTTCAAAAAGACCTTCAAACAAATTTATCCAGCAAAGTTTATCTTTCCCTTGCGCTCTGCGCACCCAGTGGCTTTAATATTCTAAAATTAATTACTGTAACAATACTTGACGAAGGCTATAGAGCAGAAAATTCATCCAAATCAGGTATATGGTCGGGGGACTATACGCGGGCAATGTATTATGTATAGAGATGCATAATGTATGAATAATCCATCTTCCTCTTTGTCGAGAGAAAGTTGGGTTTCGGAAAAAGAAAAGCTTTATTATTCAAAAGCCCCAACACGAGTACTACCAAATGGTTGAGAAATGTGAGGGATCTCAGATTTCCGTTGCGCTGATTCTGAGGATTCGGCTTCTTTGATTTTTTAGGCTAAGCGGCAATTTTATTGCTTCTGGACGTTTCGAGAGAACATTCCGCCTCTTTCTTCAAGGATGAAGGATTTCCAGTTAAGAAGTATTTAAAAATAAAAGTACACAAGAGCATCTGATCAGCTGCAGAAGAAAAGAAAATAAGAATTTTATGGTTAATGTTAGCACCAGGGCGTCTTCCCATTATGGATAAAATTTCAAAAAATAAGCATCAAAATAAACATGAGTCGTTTATAAAACACGACCATTAAAACAGTTAGCAACACATAACGGTACGAAATGTAGGAAATTTCACTGTCATGGAAAACACAAATGGCAGCACACACGAACAATAGATTGTAGCATTATGCTGTCGTGTGTACGCTGGTTGAATATCGCTTAGCAACACCACAATTGGGAATGTTTGAATTTTGAGTCTTGGATCGAAGCTCAGCTGTCCGATAGTTCCTGTCACTCAGTGTTCCACCAGACCGCGAAGTTCCTTGGATTACTCAAACCTAATGGCCTCCTATGACAGTCACAGAAAACAAAATCAGCTCTAGCTCTGGGGAGAGGATTGCTTAAAGTTGCTATAGACCACGACAACATGTTTAGTAAAACTGACAATGTTCGCGCTGCAAGTGTTCACCTTTTTAGAGTGACGATCTTTCGACCTCAGCCTTCCGGATTTGACACCGTACACAGGACAACAGGCTCTACACTTTCGGTGGCTATAACATTCTCTGCAACCCACTTACGTCATTGGCATTGTCAACCTGAAACTTGAAGATGGAGGCAACATGTTCTTTCGAAAGTGTCAATCAAAACGCAAGACATTACGCCGCATCAAACTGCTCCCATTCCACAGATTTTGTTTGAATGTTCGTCCCCATTTTCATGTAACGCTAGGTTCGAATTTTCTTGCATACGAGACTAGGCGTGTTACTTTCTCCGACCGTACTATGACTCGAATACTTTCTCCAGTATAACATAAAATACAAACGAGTAGCCCTTTAAAGGCTATTAGCCGTGCAGAGTTACGCGTTTCATCAGTTATTTACACCGAAGTGGTTAAGAAGCTCTCACGTTTAAATTACGAGGTCCAGGCAAAGGAAGATTTCAAAGTGCGGACGCTCCAGACGCCACAGCGCACAGCTGCAGACGCAGCAAGTTGGGAGAGCAAAGGGCGCATGGTAGATCGGGGAGTGACAAGACTCTACCGTACATGTAAACACTGCATTAACAAGCAAAACATTTTTAAAGTTTATACTTCATTCCTCTTCGCAAATTTTTGTCAGTTTCTTTATAAAACCGCCCGTCTTGAAATTGTGTGATGTTCTTTCAGTTTTCAGTCCCTATTCCTTGCAGAGGTAAGAGGTTGTCCTCTTGGAAAAAATACCCAGACCGGTTCTGGGTCCCATTCAATCTTTTCCTCTGCGGTATCGAGTTGTTTTCCCGGCCGTAAAGCGGTCATAAAGTAGGCACAGTTGACCACTCACATCCACGTAGTGCACAGGTCAATAATCAGAGGAGCTGTATTTCTCCTCCTAATATTTGTCTTCATGGCATGAACAGAGACAACTTTACCTTCCCGCGTAACCTTCAGTGATGGTTAAATCACAATAAATTTCTCCTATTTGATACTTTATTTTAAATAAATCATTTCCAAAATTCAGCTGCAATAACAATCGAAGTATTTAATTATCTGCAAGGCGACTGACTGTTATGTGGGAAGCAGTGATAAGAACTGCTTCCTGCGCCCATTGTTAAAACCTAAACTGCGGCTTTTTATCAATAATATAGTGGAAAGTGGCGAGCGTAACACTTCTTCTGAGATCTGCCACTGATATCAGAGTGACGCAACAAACTTGTTAACTGGCAGCTCAGTACCGTGTCAGACAAATGTTTTGCGTCACTTCCTACTCTATACGTGGATATTTTATCAGAAACTTGCTCTAGAGTTAGTCGTAGAGCAGCAGAAAAACAGATTATTTTTAGAGAGCAGCAACGAGTAATTAAGGAAACTGCGTGACTGTGGGCAGTTGTCTGTGGTGGCTAATGGGCAGTTCTTCTTCCAAAGAACGACACAAAAAGCAGCAGCGGCAGTAATTGCGTCACTGAGCTATTCTGTATGCCAGATCATTGATACTGACCCACAGCTCAGCAGCGTCGCATTTTACTCGCATTACCTTTAACATGTGTAACAAAATAGTCTAGTGCGAACAAACAGGAACCAGTCTCCCTGTGCCTGAAGCGGGCGACTGAAAGTTGGAACTGATTAGACCTGAAAGAATTCATAAACCTAGAAGAACCTTTCAGTGTATAAAGGTAGCGCAGCATTGTGACCTATACGACAAAGAGAAACACAAAGAGCAAGCGAACAGAAAGAGCTTTCTGAAGCCCTAATGGAATTAAATTAAATGGCCTGTGAAGGAAATATTTATACTTGGTCGAAATTTAAATGAAAATGTGAACATACAGCATTGCTTTGTATGAATTTTCTGAGGCTTCGCCTCTTTGTCCTTCTGATAAGAGTAGTGTCAAGATTGATGTTTATTGTCCATCGGTGTAATGAGTCTGACAGGGGAAAGCCTAAGTATCCAGAGATAAGCTTATACCAGTGCCAATTTACCGACCACTAATTTTATATCGACTGTCCTGCGGATTCAACTACAGTCTGAACCATGGAACGAGCGTTCGAAGAGTAGAAATGTGGAAGGAACGTTCTGTACAGTTATTTCCGGCAAGTGAAAGAGCGCTGCTTTGTTTGAGTGCTTTCACGCTTCGCCCACTTGTCCTTCCGTTACAAGTATTATTAAAGTAAAGATGACTATGGGACATTGGTGGAATGACGATACGCTTAATTACTAGAATCGCTTAGAAACAGAAGCCCACTGCAATGTCCTTCCATCCACCACAACTCTCACATGCAATGACCTGGCACCAAACCTGAGCCTACGTGGTGAAAAGCTGGGTCTAACACCCTGAGCCACGAAAGGACGGACAGCACTGTGCCGCGCAGAGAGCCTAGTGGCTGTACTTTACGAACACAAAATTGTTAATGGTATTAGGAGCACAATCGTTGTTTTCTCTGCTAATAATTCGATGTAAAGTACACACTGTGAGCAGACAGCAGAGTGTGTGGATCTTGGTAGCAATATCACATGTAACGACCGCTTCAGTTTATAGGGCTAACTGAACATTTAGTTAAGGGGTTATGTGATTAAGAGAGATCTCTACGTATATATAACAAGCAGCCATGACTTGAGCCTGACGATCGTTCATGTAATGCAAATGTAAGAATTAGTAGAGTTGTACCCCCACATTCCTGTGGGCCTTCAAGAAGTGCGTAGGAGCAACCGAGTAGTATTATGTAGGAAATTTTCAGCCCATACTTGTCCCTACCGGCAAGATTTTGCATGGTCTAATATAAGCGCAGAAATATAATAATATTTTTTTATTCAGGCCATCAATAACATTTTACTTTGACATTAAAACCAATTTCAATATTGAATCCTGTATTCATCAAGTATGAACACTTCATAACCTCAAAATCTGCCGAAAATCCACCTTGATATTCTCTTCGTATATATTAGTGTCTGCTGAGTAATTCATTCCCTTGAATCTGACATTTCAATTGTGCAAGTTGAAATCACCTCGAGGTCTCGAAACGTCGGAAATTAATTATACGGTAACGCGGTGTAAATCCACGAAGAACGGAAAACCCCTCGCTTTAAATTTCTCACTAAACGTTTGTATACCGATCCCAAAGGCCGCGCAGTCTAAGGCGTGTGTCTCCTGGCGCTTGCTTGCTGGGATTGCGGGTTCGAATCCCGCCGAGCATGACGTCTGTCTCTTGTGAGTGTTCTATGCTGTCAGGTAGAGGTCTCCGCGATGGACCGATCACTCGTCCAGAGGAGTCCTGCCGAGTGCGGCGTGTATGAGTGTCATCGTAAAGCCTCGACAATGAAGAGGTCCTGGCCCATTATGGGCTGTTGCACAATAAAAAAAAGTTTTATCCATTTCCTGCTTCGTACCAAATATCTATTGCACTTCCTTCGTCTCCATTTAAACGTCCAGAGGATTCCACACAACCACTACAGAAAATAACGCTCCAAATTTCTTCAAGTCCCGTTTTTTCCGCTCTCCTTCCCCTCCACTACATATTCTTCTCACCATCTCTCAAAACCATCTAATTATGTCCCCACTTCAGAGTAGGGGACGAAGGATTACAGAAAAGAGGTTACACAATTTGTAACTGAAGAGTTATAGAGGATGTGACTAAACAGACACGCAGGATGTGACAAAATAGATATACAAGGTTTAACTTAATGATTATACAGGATGTAATTGAATAGGTTTTAAAAAGTCAAGTGTTGTAGTGGTTCAAATGGAGACAATCTGAGACAGGACAACGTGTGGTCGGTGGCTTATCCTTAATGAAAATAGTGTCGGTACTGCAGCTGGGAAAGTAGGCAAAGCGCGCTTTCTAAACTCAGAAATTAGCGTATCGTCCGCATAGTTTCTTCTCCGTTGACCCTGTTGGGCTCTGCGGCAATTGAACTTCAAGATGCTGGAATATTCTCTGTAGAGCTCTGATCTGGCTCCCTCGAATTACCGCGTAATTGGTACACTCAGAGGCACTTTAGGAGGACCGCCACTTTACCAGTGACAAACACGTGTAACAAGCGACGCATGCATGGATAGTCAGCCATGCAAAAACTTTTTTTAAGGCATACAGAAACTGTTGACATGTTATCCAAGTGCAGTGACTACATAGAAAAAAAGTACCACACTAGGCTGAAGTACTACCGCACCGCTGTACACCGACACAGACCGGAGGCTTTCTAACTAACCGACGTAATGACGTACAACAAACGAACATGTAAAACAGCGCCCATATCATAATTCTACACTCGTGAGTTTCCTACCTCCACGGTCACAATATCGACCACATTTTCCCTGCCTCAAAATGCCGCCTTCCCTCCTCGACTTACAGATTTCCCTTTAAATTTTGTAAAATGTATTCAGTTACACTGTGTACACACTGGAACAGCTCTTTCGGTACAGTAGTCCAGCTACAGGCTGAGTGGTTTCATATCGATTTCCTGCAAGGAAAGCGGATACTTCTTTGTTCCGAAACGTCCAGACCAGCCCTGATAAACTTCTTGCTGAGAAACGTCCAGATCTACCCGGTAACAAACCAGCATCCCACTCAGTGGGTACCAGTAGCGCTCTCTCTCTCTCTCTCTCTCTCTCTCTAAGAGTAAAGCAACAGAGTGTGATGCTGATCACGAACTTAACAAAATAACTTATTTACTCCATGGAGCAAAGTCCTTGAAAAACTAACCGTTTCGCAGGTAGTCAAGAAATTCCCCGCATTTTATGGAACCCGAAGTTTCATTACGACTTTAACAAGAGCCCGCCAACTGTCCCTATTCTCAGCCAGCTCGATCCAATCCATAACCCCACACCCCACTTCCTGAAGATCCATCTTAGAATTATCTTCCCAGCTACGCCTGGGTCTCCCAATTGGTCTCTTTTCCTCAGGTTTCCCCATCAAACCCCTTTATACGCCTCTCCTCTCACCCATACGCGCTGCATGCCCGCCCATCTCATTCTTCTCGATTTTACCACCCGAATAATATTGAATGAGCAGTACAGATCACTAAGCTCCTCATCATGTAGTTTTCATCCCTCTCCTGTTACCTCGTACCCCCTAGGCCCAAAAATTCTCCTCAGCACCCTATTCCTACTTAACAAACAGTCCGTACAATTCTGCTGACTTTCGTTAAGTACGTAAGCTGCTTCGAAGATACTGTATATTAAGATCCATCACATTTATACCACTACTCTACAAGGATATGCCTACATTTTAATCACGTAACTCTTGTATGCCACATCAGCTGCACACAAAAGTGAATGATTTGGTTTTATGCTATATTACTTTGGTTTGATTACCTGATGTTAGTCCCTTGCGGGCTAAAACATGTAGGAACATTCAGCGCGATATTGCAATATAAATCTTTGAACAAGTCTGTGAATTTTGTTGGTTTAACGTTGTGAATATGGTACCAATAATGCACGGAATGAAGAATATAAACAATTGTTACACTTATCCATGAAATTACACTTGTGCGTGTTCAGTGAAAACGCATGACATTTTGAAAGTAAAGAATATCTTTCCAATTTCTGTATTATACGTCACGGACTGCTTCCTTTGCAACCTCGTTCTATAAGCGCTTATTCATTTCAGAGAATAAAGATTATCTTAACATTACGGTATAGGCAGTCCGTTCTTCTTGCACGTGAAGCTGTCTCATATACCGGAAAGACGAAATACTCAAAACTGTGAAGTCAACCTACATTTTGCAAACCCTTCCGTACACACGAAACAGACACCATAATTATTTCTTCTCTTAGAATAAAGATTAAGTACAGATGTATTTCAAATGATCGATAATGGAAGATCGCATTGCAGCCGACTAAAGCGACGAAGTTTCTAAAATACTGAGTAATAAATTAGAATGAACGTAGCATTAAATTACGGCAAATGAGTTCTAAACCGTTAATGCCTTTGTTTAGGCACTGTATGAAATTCGCAAATTGAATACTAGTGCTTCAAACAATAATGTAAATAATGTACCTAACAACATCTGACTTTTCCCACAAATGTTGGAGAAGGAGTAGAGTTTATAAGCAGAGATTATGCTTTCTGCCACAAGCGTGCATGAAACTGATTTTATCGAGCCCCTAATTATTTTAAAATAACTACAAAAGCAATGATTTGCTTTGCGTTTTGTCCACATTGGCCGAAGCGTGTTTTGTTTTACTGTGTCGGCTTCACAAATCCGAAATGCTTACAAAATCACTGGATTCATTTGGTGATTATTAGTAAATTTAACGACGACTTTTCGGGTTCCGAGAAGTTAGCGAATGTATAGGATGACTGAACAAAATTCAGTCAAATGAAAATCATGAAAATGAGAAAGTCGAGACCCTACTGTGTGCAGCTGCAGGCACAGCAAGTGACTGAACACGCGCTGTATAAGGTAAGAGTGGCAGTCGTAAACCATGGACCGGCGAGGATTTGAAAGGAAGCTGTGTTGGTCCAAACCCACATTCTTCCACAGCCGAGAAAGCCAAAAGGCGGATCCATTTTCAGAGCCGAATTTTGAAAGCAAGGTATTGTGCTAACCACATGATTGTGGTTTTCGGCTAGTACAATTCGGAACTTTCGGAATAAAGTACGACTGCAACAGGACAGGTCCTTTGAACCGCCGAAGGAATAATAATAATAATAATAATAATAATAATAATAAAGCATGGACTGACAGGCCTTGTATCGCTGCTGATAGTGTCATTAACACTTACTGTGATCTTGTTTATCTGGAAACATAAGCAAAAACGTCCTGCCAATTTTTAAACATATAATGATATTTAGCAATACAGGAAGTATCTCATTCCTGTCAAATCATAAAATGACGCTCAGCATTAGAGGGAGTGCTTCAGTCTAATCTAGAACTACGTCAATCCTGTCCAATCACAAAATTATGTTTAGCTATAGAGGAAGTACCTCAATACCTCAATCCTGTCTAATCACACAACGCTGTTTAGCAATACAGTAAGAACCTCAGTCTTGTCTAATAATACAATTACGTTTAGCAATACAGGAAATACCTCAGTCTGGTCTAGTCATACAATGCTGTTTAGCAGTACAGTACGAACCTCGATTTTTTCTAATAATAGATGTATGTTTAGCAATGCAGGAAGTACCTCAGTCCTCACTAATCTTTTCGTAAATGAAATGGTGTGAGAAATGATTAAATAATTGGCATATGACAGGGGAGAAGAACGATTATTCGGTAGTCCATCTGTGCCACTGCATGCCTTAGAAGTTCATACAGTGCTACTGTCACGTCTCCGCCTCAGAGAAAAATTTCCATTCGATCAAACAGATTGTTACACAAATCACGAAATCAGGCCATCACCCTGCTTTTCTTATGAATTTGTACTCTTTGTGCAAATCTGATCCTCTCCTGAATATAAAGTTTTATAAATCCAGCTCATTCTAGAAAACGATTTCGAAAATTACGCAGTATGTCCCGTCAGCCACCATTTTCCTCTTGGCAGCTCACTTGTGCCTTCGCTGGACAATACAAAACGTGTACATTAAGATTTAGTTTGTAGCTCCTGGTTGTTGTCACTCAATTTCAGGATGCTGTCATGCCATACTCTGATTGGTCGAAACATCACCACCTCTTATCCGTCGACTAAGTTACTGCTGCTCTGAGGTTCAGAGCCTTTTATTTTAAAAAGTTACTGAAACAAAATTTAGAAACTTAGAATAAAATTCAGTACACTCTGATGTACCATAATCACATATTTCTGCTTTAATAAAAAAAATAACGCCTTTGTGTAGAAAACATCCTTTCTTCCATCTGTGAGATAGTACCTGCCACTAAATAATTTATTGGATTTTTATGCCATTCGGTAAGAGGATTTACTTAAAAAATTTTACAGCAATCAAGTTACGTGAAAATCGGCTGAATGACAATCATACTTTACGTCAGGATGCAAAAGCATTTTTACCCGCATTTTGCCTACTTCTTAAACAACTTCATCCACAAGAACTAACACAGTTTTGCTTCATCTTCTTATTTCAAAAGAAGGTTGAATCGAATCATCCTTCTCCTGCTGAAATGAAGCACCCAGAATCTTCGTCACTTTTTTCTTCTACTTTTCTCCATCAGTTAACACACGGTAACTCTACGACCCGGGAGGGTCTGGGGAAAAATCACAAAATTGTAGCGTGACAATGAAATGATCTTCTCCCGGCATCATGATTAAATAAATCTAACCTATCTTAAGTACATCCATCCTACAGCAACTTCGGACCTAGGATAGAGAAAATATTGGGATTACCACAATAGTACTTAAATTAGTTACATTATGTCTCTATTGACAAATAATACAAACTTTAGGCTGCTTGCGAAGGACAAAAATGAAAGTGATTTCAACCAAGTAAGTAAGTCTTGCTTTTATACAAAGATACTTATTTATCCTATACAGAAATTTACAATAAAACAAACGTAAATTCAAAATATTGCCACCCAATAACGTGTTAGTTTTCAGATCAGTCAATTCGTCACGCCTGCCCGGCTGGCTGACAATTTGCTAAGCAATTTGTTACAACTATTTCACTGTTCAATCTGCACTTCAGTTACATCAAAGTTCCAGCAAGTTCTGATAAAGATCCCAAGTTGTCCATAGTCAAATTAACTGCCAAATTTATACCGGCCCGCTCTCAAGGCCAGATTCAAGTATCAGCAAATTGCTTCAATTTCACCTTGATACCTTTAGAGTATCCACTGTTTTATCGAATAAGCTGCAATTTTTACATCACTTTGCACAACACTGCTGACCTGAATTCTTTAGCAGCCCAGAACAAAGTGACATAATGTGCTCTCGTGTTACCGTCAGGCCGGACACTACAAGCTGCCAGCAAAAGGTAACCAAAGTTATAACCAAGGAGCTCATAAGAATAAAAGTCCGCATGTGGCACTTTACAAGCTCAATACAGGAACTGCTTAGCACGGGCTGACCGGAGAGCTTACCAGAAGCGCGTCTGCCGTCATGTAGGGTCTAATAAACAAATGCACGAGCGATTGTAAAGAGCAGTGAAATAAATAAAGTAATAAAAAAGGAATTAAAGAAACAAATATCATAAATATCAGACCTTTATATAACTACGTATAAGCCTGAATACAAGTCGAGATTTCTTTCCGAAAATGATGGCACATAAAAGCGGAGGTCACTCTATACCAGGCCTTTGTCAGCTCCCAGTAACACGTCAGCGACATGTCATCGCATATTAAGTACTGACAATAAGGTATGCTATAGCGATGTTCTTTGTCACTCAGTATTACAGTTATATGCATTATTGTTACTTTCATAAATGCCTCTCTGAAACTTTGTTTTGTAGTATTTTATAAATTTCCGAATTTTTAAATACCCCAGTGGCAGCGACTTATTTTCGGACCCGCCTTATGTTCGGCTTCATAAGCTAAGTTCTTCGCAACTGCCCACACTCAAATCTGTCATTCGGGTGCAGCGAATCCCATTCTGTATCCACACTCAATGCAAACAGTCCGACTCGTACATTACGTCCGTCCGACCGTCCGTCCAACGATGTCCGATGACCGCCTGCTCCTACAGAGACAGGTGTTGTGTCGGGCTGTCGGGTCTTTTAGTGAAAACCAAAGTACGATTACAGAAGGGCGTAAAGACCTGTCAAGCGTAGGTTGGAAATCGTCCAATGGCATGGACATGGATGGTGCGAAGTAAGGGGAGAGAAACTGGTAATTTGTGAAAAGAGCACACCAGGGACCACAAAACTGGGACCTTCTGTGAGCAGTGAATGAGTAGCATGTGACGAATGTTCACCCTAGTACAATACATGGCTCGCATGTTACGTAGGCTAACCCTAGTTAAAATAAGGACTCACTTGTGACGTACAGTTAAATTACTCCTATGTGAAGCAGGTTCACCCTAGTACAGACATCGACACAAAATTTGTAAATTTGTGGAGACAATATGTTGCAAATATTACAATCATTTTCTCTGCAACTGCAGACTTTCAGGATTAAGGCAATAACTAACATTACGGAACCCGCCTTGATAAGTTGACAGTTTCCCACCTAAAAAAGAAGTTCCCGCATTCTTTGCAATCCAGCAGTTCATTACCATTCACCTAACCTAACCTGAGCGACGCTAACACACTGAACATCACTACTCACTTCTTCAACATACACGTTAACTCCTTGGTGCAGGAATTTGATTACCGACGCAATTTACAAAAGTACCAATTTAAATTACAGAATTTAATTTTTAATGCAAACTCCTACAAACAAATGAGCAAAATCTGAATTAACTCCCCCAACAGGGCTGTACATGTATGGCCATAGCTGTCTGAAGCATATGCAGCATTGTTCAAGAACCGAACCCAGCACGCTGGATCTCAGCCGCAGCGTCAGCGTTATTAGACGCCTAAGTCCCGATACTCCCATTCTCCTCCCATTTGCGCCTGTGTTTTCCGAGAGGAATTTTTTCTTCGGTTTCCCTATTGTAACTCACATATTTGTTTCCCCATACATAATACACGCCTCGCCAATCGTAACCTCCTTTGTGCCAAGAATAACGTTTGGTGAGGCATTCATACCTGAGTATGTAAAACATTTCGGATAGCGTGATATTGGATTATTGAACTGTTACAAATAAGCTCTGCACCATTAAACTGTGTTAAGGTACATGTACAAGAAAAATATATTTATTGATTTCTGAGGCTCCTTACAAAAGTTTCAATATACAAATCATTTACTGGCGTTTAACAAGAACCCGTGTCATATTTTTAGTAAATGGATATAAAAGCGCTTCCTAAGTGATTATATTCTTCAGGGCCATCAATTACTAATTCAGCTGGTACAAACGTGAAGTGGAGTTTCTTGTGTCATTTGGTATCATTACAGATACATAAACACGTTCAAAATAAAATGAAAGAGAACTATCCATAAATTTCGCCTTTGTACTGCTTTCCTAGTAGCAAACACTTATTTACTAGTCGGCAGTTATTGCTGGATAGCGTGATCGAGTCGTGTCTGCCTTTGGTCTGACAAGCTGCCTACAATTAACTTCAGTTCTACATAAAGAGGAGAACAGAAACGGAACGCCTTTCCTTGCGGCCTGCTTTGTTTCATGACGTCATCTTAAGCAGAATGATCTGAGTCAGCAAGCACACGTTACTTATATGACAGCTTGTATGCAATAAATGTAATATTCTGCGTCGTGTTGCTACATATTCTTTTTTATATTTGTCTGTTTTATGTTGCGTTTTCTCCTATATTCTCTGTTTCTATCCCTCCATATTATGTTGTGTTTTCTCGTACATAACGTTTTTATCCTTTCGCGGATCCATTGCTTTAAAAACTTCACAATATTGGCGACATGTGGAATGCATCGAGTCGACACCAGGTATGCAATTACTACACAATCTGCTTACAGTATCACACATATGTTAAAATGGTACGTCATTATTAACGCATTTGGTTGATATAATATTCAAATAAAATTTTCATTAAGTTAAATTGAACAGTTTCAACTTAATATATATTGACGTAAAAATGAGTGCTTAAAAACCAGCCTTGATACATATTTTATTTTCAGTTCATGTTGGACACGTACACTGGTAATGCTCTAATATACTTGTGGTATTGTAAACAGAAAGTCTCTAATAATGTGTACTTCAAATTATGCTCTAAGAGGGAGGGGAAACTGCCAATTGGAAGCATGCTTGTTTCAAATCACAGTCAAGTGTCCATAAAACGGGACGACCAGAATCCCACATCACTTCTTATTCCTACATGGCAGACATACAGACAGACATTTCACTTCCAAAACCTTTGTAATGTTAAAACATTTGGAGCCCACAGATAATGTTTTGCCCTAAAGTGAATGGCATGGAAACAAAGAACATCCAGAAAACGAACTGATCAAAGATGCATTTCACATAGTGTGGTACATTACATGGAGCAGACAGTAAATAGTGTAAAAAAAAATATACAAATTGTACCATATTCACTCCGTGTTACACATAGAATGTGTTACAACTGACAATAATTTTGTTACTTGCACGCAATATGGATTTTATAAATGATGAAAATTCGATTCTTGTTTACTTGTCTGCTGATTTAGCAATTCTGTGCCATTTACACAATTAGCATGAATATTCAGAAACAGCACACATAAAAACAAACATATATTAAGAGGAAACAGAACACGAAACAAACCAATGAACACGGCTCAAGTTAACAACTGTCAGCTTCAAATTTCGTGGTGAGGTGTTTTCTCTATAAAAAGAGGGTTTGGTTCTTCGAGTTGTTGGTTGCTTGCGTCGTTGCTTGCTTGGTTATTCACGTACATGTATTTACGGCAGGAATGCGGGAGACGGTACAGCGCTGTTACTGACCGACATCCTCCAAGTCTCTTTTTGACTTTATAGTCTGTACAAAAACTAAAATCACAGTCAACATGCGGGTGCACGTGCAATGTGTTAAGTTGTCCGGGCAATTTGCACAAAACTTACTGAATCTTTACGGGGGAAAAAATACAAGGTATTACACCCACTGCCCTTGTGGAAAATCAAAACGGAATTTTTCGTATTGTAAAAGCAAGAAGCGAATTGAAAAGTAGTATTTTGCCAAATATATTTAATCATTTCATGGACTAAAACTGAGCCTGTGAGCGAGCCATCCTTGCGTCCAGAAAATCAAATGTAAGCAGTATAAGTATGCAGATTCAGTCTTTACTCCCAGCAGCTAGAGATGAAGATGCGAATGGAAGACTGCCAAGTTATTGATACTCAGTATTGTAATATTAAATAACTAACATAAAATACACCACTATTTGTTTACTTAAATAATATATCTGCACTTCACAGAACTTTGTTTAATAGTGTAGAAAAGGAAACAGCAACCTGAGAGGAAATTACCAGTTGGAGGGGATGTGGAAGGAATGGTTTGTAGCACATTGTAAGACTGGGAGTGGCAACCTTCAATAAAAGTGGACCACATACTAAAGAAGCGAAGTGGAAGTGGGCCAAAAGACTATGTTACACAGTTAACTCAAAGAAGCAAATACACTGAAACATGTTGTGTTCCAATTGCAAGTTCTACGTACTGCTAAGAATTCCGTAAAAGCTTCCGAAAAATTAATGAATAAAAACTAAGATACAAATAAAATATTTATACGAATAAACTGTCTGAATTAGTTGTAAGAGATGACTTGCCTTGTACCTACAACATACTTGCCTCTGCCAGCAAAATGACAATAACAAAATCATAAACATGTTTAGGTTCAAGTTTTTAATACTTGATTCTAAAATTCCACAAATGTAAGAGAGCTTATATATCCAAAAACACCTTAAAGCTGCATTTGAATATTCTTTATTTTTTTAATTTAACTTTAATATACTTCAATATTAATGGGACGACGGGAGCTGAAATTCGTAGGATAGAAAGAGGCATATGTGGGTAAAGAATGTTTCAGATGGCGAGGGCTATCGGCTAGTAATGCTGGGGATGGTCACAACTACCGGCCAAGCGATACTTCAGATAGTGGCAGCTACGGGAAAGCGATGATGGGGATGGTCACAGCTACCGACCAAGCAATACTTCAGATAGTGGCATCTACGGAAAAGCAATGTTGGGTATGGTCGTTTGTCATTGCTGAGGAAGAGATTGTACAATATTTCTTTCTGGAAAAGGTTTTCTCAAATAATTAAGTGCTGATGAAAGCAGTTACATTATGAAGATCTACCAGTCCAATAACTGTTTGTAAAATGGCACACGCATATTTGAATGGGAGACTCGTTTCTCTTCATGTTTAGTCTGTATGTAAATGAATTCAAGCTGAACAATTTCAGAGGTCGCTATCTACCAGAATCTAGCATCGCGCTACACTTTTGTAAGGAACTATGTCGCCTTTTACTTCATAGATACGTTTGTCGCAGGACAAATCTTACACGAAAAAGTCGTATGAAGAAAAATACTAAGGTGAAACTTGCCAATTTTTTGCAAGGCTAGAAGGAACGAAACTCCACACCCCTTCTGTGCCACGGGTATCCCGTACTAGCCGATCTTAAATGGGAGTTACTTTCTATACGCTGTATTTTGTCTAACAGACCGCAACAAACAGTGACATTTCTTTTAGTATATATTATCTGCGAGCAAACACCCGAAGTCGGGACTTGTAAGCTAGGGGGAAGCAAAGTTTGCCTTCCAGAAGACGAACTAATTTTGCTAAGCGTGGCAAGCTGACGCGCCTGTTGACTGTCGGCTGCTTAATGTTAAGTTCATTTCCGGACGTGCTTAGAGAACTCAATGAGCTGATTACCCGCCATCCTTTTTGTCAGCCATCACACTTCTAGCAGATCTAACACTCTTCACAGGTTAGCTAAGCGGTATAAACCAAAACACAAGTAGTGTTAAGGTAGTTCTGATGTTTCTTGTTACTGATATCTCTGGTTTGAATCTCGGCCCGACTACTGCCCATCCTCAGACACTGTCTTCTGTTCCCCATTGCCTGGATAAAGTACCTTAGAAGTAGCCACCGCAGTTTATTATGAAAGCATTTGCAGCTGATTGGCGTACATAAAGGACGCGGCATTAAGCATGCATACGGAGTTAAGACAGCTTCGTCAGCGTACCGGATAAAATTAATTTGAAACTTGCGTTGTCTTCCTCAGCCTTGTCATAGAGACACTGGGGTAGTGCGTCCGCTGCCTTCCCATTTTTATCCCCACCAAAATCATCCTAAAATTCAACAGCATGTCTAAATAAACTATGCAGTTGGTTAATCGTCTTTACATAGCACATGGAACATGGACACAAGTATTTCCATAAAATCAAATTCAAGCAGTGCATTTAACAATTCACAAGTACGTAAAAGAATTTTTTCGCATCGTCTTAAAAACACACACACCACACTTACACACACGACGTTTCGAAAGTTACTGCTTTCTTCCTCGTGTGTACAGAGTGTCTTAGATAAAATAGGCACGTCTTATCTAAATGAGGCATACTTTCACTCATGAGACGCAACCACACACATATTCAATAAAAATAATTCATCTGTAAACGCTACATGTCACGAACATAACAGTGTTATTAAGATGAATTATCTTATATTTAATAAGTGTGTGGATGAGTATCTTACGAGAAGGTATAACTCATTTCGAAATATTAGCCGATTTTATCTAAGAGACTATCTGTTCACCTGAGAAAGGTAGCAGTAGCTTTCGGAACGTCGTATGTATGTGTTTTTAAGACGATGCAAAAAGTACTTTCACTTACTAGTGGTGCGATATGATTTGGTCCATTGTCAAGAAATTTCATGGTAAAATGCATTTAAGTTCACTTTACTTGTACAAATGCGATTATAAATCAAAACAATGATCCTCTTTTCGAAATGATGGGCAATTTTGTCTCCTCCATGATCCTCACAGCAGACAGATGGATGTAATGTATAGCTACTCGTATCTCACGAAACCTCACGCTGCTCGATGCGACTACTGCGGGGTTAGGCTAACCGATACCACGCACACAGATTCATACAGGTTGAACTCTGAAAGTGACATTAAATTTTTCTTTTGTCTCGCCGCAAATGTAGAACGGCTGGTGGCGAGGAACCGTTTGAAACGGTCACAAAAATGTTTCTTCCTTTCTTATTTTCCCATCGGCGTAATTTTTCAATTTATGTCCTCCAAAAATTATTGTATTTATGGTTACTTTGAAAACGAATTTTTCTCTTCAGTTTTCTTGTAATTTTTCTTTTGTACTTATTCTTTCTTTCCCTTTCTTTTCCCTATTTTCCAGTTCGTTTGCAACTCTGCCACATCCGTCTGTATTTCTGTCCGTTAGTAACTGGGGTTCTGTGTTAGTGGGTCCCTGTCACCACGGCATGGCGCAACCTCAGGTTGCGGATAGAGGAACGGCCTCCGATAAGGAGGGTAGCTGTGAATAAATTGAATAAGCAGTCGCGGACAGCCGACTAGGGGTGGTCCTCCAGCTTGGAGGTTGGGCGAGGTGCTAACAACCCCTCCTTGTTAAAACCAGTGTTCAGTAACACTCACGGGCGAGATGATTCCTCTGGACACAAAACAATCCGGAGGTAAACTACTCCCCCAATGGGATCTCCGGGGGGGGAGTGTTTCTAG
>Ga0123357_10001772_pt1 | contig 23364 bp, 8 predicted proteins | sample TergutEmb28metaG_FD_89873 | JGI IMG/M metagenome (GOLD analysis project Ga0123357, IMG submission 89873) | Embiratermes neotenicus P4 segment gut microbial communities from Petit-Saut dam, French Guiana - Emb289 P4 | ecosystem: Host-associated > Arthropoda: Insects > Digestive system > Gut ... | reverse complement strand
GGCCAGCTCGTCCAGTCGTTGGCGGAACCCGTCCATGGTGACGAGTGGGTGCTGGCGGCGCATCAGGCCGTCGGCAACTTCGACGAGTTCGTCGTCCGTGCCGCGCAGCTGCAGCCAATGGTCGACGGGGTGAAGGATGGGCAGGCCGTCACGGATTGCCCAAGCGGTAGGCGTCGTCCTGGTGCGGTGTGCCACGACGCCGCGCCGCCGGGGTGGTCGCACACCTGGCGGGACAAGCACATGGCAGGTTTGCCAATCTTGCAAGCGCGCGGGCAGGGGAACGCGCAAAACTTGCAGTGCCGTGACGCCATACAGCACGACGCCGCGGCCCTGGAGCGCGGCCATCACTGCCTGGGTATGCGCCAGAAATTGGACGTGTTGAGATTGCCATTGTGTCATGGGGGCGGTATCGGGCAGGCGTGCGTAGACGCCGCGGGTCTGGCGCTCGTAACCGAGGCGTTCATGGTTGCGCCAGTTGATCTCGCCGGTCGGCTGGATGTCGATCGTCATGTCCATCTATCAAGAATGCGCGATTGAGGAGGCCCTTGTCAGGAAAATCTACCCCGCCTGTGGATAACTGGCGATATTTGTGGCGAATCGTCCCTGCGCGGAAGGGGTTGATACCCGTCCGTCGTGAGTTAACTGGTAGACGACCGCAATGAAAACCGGACGCCGGGACGGCCGTATGCCAGAAATCCACGCGAATTCGCCCCGACTCGGTGGTTTTATGGTAGGACGCCGTCATCCGTCACCGATTTTGGTGCGGTTGTCTACCACAAAGCTCTCGCTGGCGGGCCTTCGCGTAAGCCCGTGACGGCAGCCGGCGGGCCGCCCGGCGTCCCGTCCTGCCTTGACGGGTGGGACAATGGTGGTGGAATCATTGTCTTGCAGAAGGGTCCGCCGTGGCCGCGTTGCTCAGCCGTCAAACATTGCCCGCCGGGGTGCTTACCGGGGCCGCCGCGCCGCCTACCCCTGGCATCGTCCATCTGGGGTTGGGTCAGTTCCACCGGGCGCACGCCGCCGTCTACACCGCGCAGGCGATGGCCGCCGAACCGGGGGATTGGGGCATCGTCGGCGTCGCCAACCGGTCGGCCGCGGTGACGGACGCGATGCGCGCGCAAGACAACCTTTACAGCGTCCTCGAACTGGCGCCAGGAAACGAGCGGGTCGACGTCATCGACGTCCACCGCGGGCTGCTGGTGGCGTCAACCCAGGGGGACGAGGTGGCCCAAGCGATCGCCGCGCCGTCCACCAAGATCGTCACTTTGACGATCACAGAGGGCGGGTATCACACCAGCACCACGGGCGGGCTGGACGTTGCCGACCCGGCTATCGCCGCTGACCTGGCCGACATCGACGCCGCCAAGACACCGCTGGGGTTGCTGGTCCGCGGTCTGATCGCCCGTTGGCGCGGTGGCGCCGAGCCCGTCTCCGTCCTCAGTTGCGATAACATGCTGGCGGCCGGCCACACCACCCACGACCGGGTCGTCGAGTTCCTGGCCGCGGCCAACGCCCCCACGGAAATGCTCGACTGGCTGGCGCAATCCGTAACGTTCCCGAACGCGATGGTCGACCGCATCGTCCCCGGCACGACGGACGCGACGCGCGACGCCGTCCAGCGCATCTTGGGGGTGCGGGACGAGGTGCCCGTCCCCGCCGAAAAGTTCACCATGTGGGTGCTTGAGAACGCGTTCGCGGCCGGGCGCCCGGCCTGGGAAAAAGCCGGCGCCACTTTCACTGACGAGGTCAACAAGTACGAGTTCGTCAAGCTGCGGCTGCTGAACGGCGGGTATTCGCTGCTGGCAAACCTGGGCGTGCTGGCCGGGCAGGCCACGAACCCCGGCGCTATCGCCATCGACTACATCGCGGCGTGCCTGCGGGACGCGCAGGAAAACGAATACCTGCCCACACTCGACCTGCCGCACGGTTTCGACGCCGTGGCCTACATGGACGAGTTGTTCGAGCGGTGGGCGAACACGGCGCTGAACGACGCGACGTGGCGCGTGGCGACAGACAGTTCGCTGAAGCTGGCGCAGCGCATCGTCGTGCCCGGCGATTTTCACATGCAGCGCGGCGTCATGCCGCAGCAGTTGGCGTTGACGGCGGCGGCCTGGATCTGTGTGTCGTGCCCGCCGGCCGGTTTCGACCCGGGCGAGGTCGCCAAGCGCGTCGTCGAGCCGAAGCTGGCGGCCATGCAGGCGGCGGTGGCGGGTGCGTCCGGCCCCCGCGATCACGCCCTGCGAATAATGCGCGCCGGCATCCTTCCCGATCTGCTGACGAAGTGGGACGCCTTCGACGACCGCGTCGCCGACTTCGTCGAGATCATAGCGAAGGACGGGGTAGACGCCGCCGCGAAGGAAGCCCTGGCCGGGTAGGCTTACTTTTGCTATACTCCTTACATGAGCATGATGTATGCAACTGTGACGTCGAAAGGGCAGGTGACGCTGCCTGTAGGTTTGCGTCGGGCGCTGGGCATCGAACCTGGGCAGACGGTCGGCTTCCGTCGCAGCGGCGATCAGGTCGTCATGGAGACGGCCGCGCCGGTGGACGCCGTCCGCGACATGATCGAGCAGGCGGCGCGGCGCAACGGCACCTGGGGCAAGTCTCCAGATCTTGACGCGCTGCGGCGCGAGGCGGCGGTGGGGCGTTATGCCGACGCTTGATACGAACTGCCTGGTGCGCTGGCTTGTGCGCGACGACCCGGCCAAGACGGCCAAAATGGACGTGCTATTGGCATCAGGCCAGCACTTGCGGGTGCCGGATGCGGCCGTCATCGAGACCGTCTACGTCCTGGAAAGCTTCTACGGGCTGACCCGCGAGCAGGTGGCGCAAGCCGTCCGGGCGTTGATCGGGCAGGCGGCGCTGGACGTCGACCGCAGCCTGTGGACGCAGTTGATCGCCACCTACGTCAGTCGCCCGAAACTGTCTTGTACCGACATCTTCCTGAGCCTGGACGCCGAGGCCAACAAGGCCGGCCCGCTGCTCAGCTTCGACCGAAAGGCGATCACCCAGTTGGGTGCCGTCAGCCCGTGACGGGTTGGCAGTTGGGGCAGAGGCCTGTTACTTCTATCACGTGGTCTATGGCCTTGTAGCCGTGGGTTTTGGCTAACTCGGCGGCCCAGGCTTCTATTGGCGGGGCCTCGATTTCTACTGTCCTGCCGCAGTTGCGGCACGTCAGGTGGTGATGGTGATGGGCCGAGCACCGACGGTACGACCATTCCGGCGTCGCGGTGCCAGACCCGTGGGCGTGACGGGCGTCGAGGTCGCCGGCGTCCGCCAGTGACGTCAGCGTCCTGTATACCGTCGCCAGGCCGACGGGTTCGCCGCGATCAGCCAACTGGCGGTGTACCTGCCCTGCCGTCAGCCACTGGTCGGTGGCGTCAAAGACGGACGCGACCAAGTCGCGCTGACGGGTGCGCCGCGGCGGCCGATTGAGGTCGCCACTAGGAGTTTTAATGCTCGTCATAGTGGTCCCCGTGGGGCGCGTGACGGTGCCCGTCCAGAACGTAATCGACGTGGTCGTCGTGCAGAACCGCCGGTGCACCCGCCACCTCGGTAGCGGCCTCGGCGACGACGTGTTGTGCCGGCTCGGTAGGCGCCGCGACGTCGACAACAGCCGTGTGACGATGTCGCCGCACAACCGTCCAGCCCGCCGCCAGCGCGAAAACCACGATTGCGAAGACGACGATCGTCGGCCCGGACGGGGTGTTGGCGGCGGCCGAGATCAGCGTCCCCCCGCCGCCGGCAGCCACCCCCACAACCATGGCGATGCCGATCGTCGCCCGGAAGCTGCCGGCCAGATTCTGGGCCGCCGCCACGGGCACAACCATCAACGCGCTGACAAGCAGCAGCCCGACGGTGCGCATCGACAGCGTCACGGTGACGGCCGCCATGGCGACGATCAAAAGATTGATCCACCGCACGGGCAGGCCCTGTGTGCGGGCGTAGTCCTCGTCGACGCAGACACTGAAAAGCTGGGGCGACAACCCGATGCCCACCACCAGCACCACCACGGCCAGGGCAATGATCAAGCCGATATCGCCGGTGGTCACAGTGATCAATGATCCAAATAGATACTGGCTGAGCGTCCCGGCGCCCTGCCCGGCGAGGCCGGCCAGCAGCAGGCCGACGCTGATGCCGCCGTAGAACAGGATCGCCAACCCCACGTCCGCCGTCGCGTGGCCGCGCTGCCGCAGCAGCTCGATGCCCAGCGCCCCCACCAGGCAGACGACGATGGCGACGGGCAGCGGCGCGGTGTTCGTCAGCATGGCCAGGCCCACCCCGGCGATGGCGACGTGGCCCAGCCCGTCCCCCAGCAGTGATAGTCGCCGTTGCACGATGTAGACGCCGACGGCGGGGCACAACAGCCCCGAGATCAGCGCCGCGACAAGCGCCCGCTGCATGAACCCGAAGCTGAACAATTCGGCTAGCGTCATCGCGCACCCCCCTTCGCCAGCCCGGCGGGCCAGACGTTCAGACGCGGCGCCGGCGCAGTGCTGTGCTGATGCGTGTGTTCGTGGGTGGGCCCGTCGTCGGCGGCCTCGAGCGGCCCGTCATAGATGACGGCGCCCTGCTGCAGCACCACCCCGCGGTCGATCAGCGGCTCGAAGGGCCCCAGCTCGTGCAGGACGACCAATATCGTCAGCCCTGCCACCTTCAGGCGCTCGAGCACCTCGGTCAGGCCGTCCTGGCTGGCGGTGTCGAGCCCTGCCAGCGGTTCGTCCAGCACGATCAGATCGGGACGGTTGGCCAGCGCCCGGGCGATCAGCGCCCGCTGGCGTTGCCCACCGGAAAGCCGCGACATGGGCTGCCGAGCCAAGTCCGCCAAAGTGACCATCGTCAGCGCGTTGCTGATGGCGGCGTTGTCGTCGGCGCCAAGGGGGCGGAAAAGACGCCGGTGGGGCAGCCGTCCGCTGGCGACGAGCTCCCAGATCGTCGCGCTGCCCACCTGGACGGCGCCGTGCTGCGGCACGTAGCCGATGCGCGCCCAGGCGTGGAAATCCGCCAGGTCCGTGCCGAACAGGCGCACCTGCCCGGCCTGAATGGGCACAAGCCCGAGGACGGCGCGCAGCGTCGTCGTCTTGCCTGAACCGTTGCCGCCAAGCAGCGCGACGGTCTCGCGCTCGGCGACGTGCAGGTTGACGCCGTGCAGCACCTCCGTGCCGTCCAGCGTCACCTCCGCCCCGGTTGCTTCGATCACATCGGTCATGACTCACATCCTCCTCCTTGGCGCAGGGCCGTCAGGTTCGACGCCATGATCTGCAGATAGTCGGTGCCGCGGCTGGCGGCGCTGAGCCCCTCGATCGGGTCGAGGACGTCGGTGCGCAACCCCAGATCGGTGGCCAGAGTGTTGGCGTAGTCGGGGCTGATCAGCGTCTCGAAGAACACCGTCGTCAGGCCCAGGTTGCGGGCGTCCATGGCTATTTCGCCTAGTCGTTTGGGGCTTGGTTCGTCCTCGGGGGTGACGCCGGCGATCGCCAGTTGTTGCAGCCCGTACTCTTTCGCCATGTAGCCGAAGGCGGCGTGTGTCGTCAAGAAGGCCGTGCGCTGACAGCCCGTCAAGCCGGTGCGGTAGCTAGCGTCCAGGGCCGTCAGTTGGGCCGTCAGGGTGGCCAGGTTGGCGGCGTAGTCGGCAGCGTTGGCCGGGTCGGCCGCGGTGATCGCGGCGGCGACGGCTTTGGCGAAGACGATCATGTTGTTGGGGTCTTGCCAGGTGTGGGGGTCGTAGGCGTAACCGTTCGTCGTCTCGCCCGTCGTGTCGGCACCGTCGGATGACGCCAGCAGCAACTGCACCAGCGAACCCGTCTCGACGACGCTGGCGGGTTGGGATTGGGTGACGGCCGTGTCGACGGATGCGTCCACCCCGCGCTGGTAGACGACGACGGTCGCGTCCTTTAGCTGGGCCACCTGGCGGGGCGTCAGTTCATAGTCGTGGGGCTCGGTGCCGGGCGGCACCAGCGTGGTGACGTCCGCATGGCTGCCCGCGATGCTGGTGGCCAGGAACGCGAACGGGTACATGGCGGCGACGATCTGCGGCTTGCCGTCGGCCGGCAGGACGGGGGACGACGAACACCCGGTGACGGTGGCGAGCGCTAGGGCAAGCGCGACGGTGAGCGCGCCCGTCCGCCTGCCCCGTCGTCCCGTCATGAACATGAGAACCATTATCAATAAGCCGGACGGCCTGTGTCAAACGTCACCTTCGAGATGACGAAACCTGGTGCGCGGCACCCCCGTCAGGAGAGACGGGGTATACCAGAAACCTCACGCCTTTTGTCGTGTATCAGACGAGCACCGGCGCCTTTGGGGGGACGGACGGTGAAATTTGGCCTTTCGTAGGGCGAATTTGAACAGCGCTCCGCCGATTGGCCAAAAAGCACCCCGGATCGGGCCCAATATCGGTGAAAATTGGCCTATCGCGGCGTACCGTCCACCAAAGGCGCCCCGATTGGCCACTTTTCACCGAGACCAGGTGGGTTAGTTGACGAACCGGGGTGGCCATGGATTGGTCAAACCCGTAAACACTCTCGCGTCAGCCACGCCAGCCGACGGTGGCGGGCAGCCCGAAAGGGGCGGCATTACCCGGTGACGGGGGCCTCGGTTGGCGGCTACCGGGCGGGGCATTTTGCGTCATCTTGCGCATTGCGACTTCGCGCAGCACGGTCTCCGTCGCAGGATCTGGCTTGGTTATCCACAGGTCAGTGCCGGCGTGCAGCGTTATCCACAGGCGGGGAAGTTTTTGCCGATTTGGGGGCATAAGTCGCGATAGTGAGGGTGTACATCTATTGGAGGGGGGCAGTTATGCCTGAGAAAGTGTTGCCGACGTCTGATTTGGCGTTCAAAAAGATCCTGGCATCCGAGGATCACAAGAGGGTGACCCAGGGGTTTATCAAGGATTTCTTCGACGTGCATGTGGAGGTTGACGATATTCGTATTGTGAATCCGTATTCGATTCGCGCGTATCGTGAGGCTGTCGGGGACGGGTCGCGCCCGGTTTTACGGGAGACTTTGAGGGATGTGACTATCGAGTTGAGCCTGGCGGATGTCACCGTGGAGTTGCAGTTGCGTCCGCAAACGACGTTTCTGTATCGGGGTTTTCTGTATTTGGCCGAGGTGTTCCTTCGGGGGTACAACAAGTTCGGTCATCAGCACACCGGTGACAGGTATGACGGTTTGCGTCCGGTGTGGGTTGCGGACCTGGTGGCTGGGACGTTGGTTGATGACGATGTGGCGTTTCGTATGCTTGAGCCTTTTGATCGGGTTCGGGGTGTGGGCGTGAGTCCGGAGGTGTTTCGTTGGGGGATTTTTGAGATGACGAAGCCGGGTGCGCCGCCGGAGTTGGCGAGGTGGCGGGACTTTCTGTTGTCCGGGAAAGCAGGTGATGGTGACCCGGAGTATCTGCATGAGGCGGCGTCTATCATTGATAACGCGAACATGACGCAGGAGGAGCGTGACATGATCAGTGCGAAAGAATTTGCCGAGGCTGACTACTACGCCGGCCTGTACTACGCCGAGAAAAAGGGCCGCGACGAAGGCATTAAGCAAGGCATTGAGCAAGGCAATGAGCAAGGCATGCAGCGAGGTACTTTCGGTGCGAAACTGGACGCCGCCCGGGCTGCCCTGCGGTGGGGCGTGCCACGTGACGGCGTCGTGGCCATCACCGGTTTGGACGCTGCCACGATCGACCAGCTGGCTGACGAACTCGCTTTGTCGTCGGTGTAGCGCCGGGGCAGATCCTGCGACTCCACGATGTTCCGCGCAGGATGACGAAAACGGGGCCTCGCTTCGCGCAGGATGACGGGGCGAGGGCGCACCGGGGTCGCGCAGGATGACGGAATCCGGGGGCTCGATGGCCGGTTGGTGGGGATACCTGGCGGGGTATTGAGAAAGTTTTCTTAATTGTTAAGTTGAATCTGCGACGCGATGTCGTCGCGTGGGGTGGCAAAATACCTTATCAGCATGAAGTTGAACATGTGGTGGGTCGGTGTTGCGGCGGCCCGGAAAATGGTGTAGAACGGAGGTTGCGGCAATAGGGAATGTCGCACGCCGTTCGTCCGAAAAACACGGGGGAAGGACGGCGCAGGGGAGACTGGTGAGGGCCAGTTTCATGTTCGAGGGAGCGTCGTCATGACGGCGACAGGGAATAATTCGGCGTTTTCGCCTACCTCAAAAACGTACAGCAGCACTCGCGCGCCCGCGCCCGCGACGCCCGCGAAGCGCAAGTGGCGTAAACCCACCGCGCTCATCGCCTCGGCAGCCCTGCTGCTGGGCGGCATCAACCTGGCCATCCAAGCTGACACCGCGCCCACAGCGGCGGCGGCACCGGCGACGACCAATGCCGTGATCGGCAGCCTGGGCACCACGTCGGGTGGCAACGGCATCTGGTACACGGACAGTAACCCGTCGACCGCGATGTATGGCGCGGTAGGGGCACCCGATCAGACGAGTATTGGATTCGGACTGATGAACCCGACCACCTTGGCGCCCACAGGTATGTTCCCCCTGAATGACGGCTTGTTGCTGATTTCCAGCAACGGCACCCTGGGGAACCCGTTATGGATGTCTGGCGCCACCGGCTGGGGCTACATCGCGGCGGTGTCGAACACCACAGATCGCACTGCGGTTCCGGCGTCCAACCCGTTCGTCTACAACCCGATACTGACCACCAATGGCGGCGGGTCCACGGGCAACCTCGCTAGTGAGTGGGCCGGACAGGCGGTCAGCACCATCGCCTTGGACGCCAACACGGGTGGTGACCGTTCCAAGGCTTACCTGTACTCCTGGCCGTGGGAAGGCGGCTATGGCGAGGGGCAGGAGACTTCTGCACAGTTGGCGCATGTACAAACCTTCGTCCCAGGTTTGCCGAACCCTTACCTGTCCAAGAATGGTACTTCCACCACTATTTATAACACTTGGCAGCCGATTTACCGGTGGGCGCCTGGGCAGCAGCAGCCGGACATCACGGCAGTGCCTATGGAGGCCTATTTCGAGCCAGCTATGGTCGCCGCCAATGGTGGTGGCTCGAATGACTGGTCTGGCGGCGAGGTTGTGCAGGCCACCGGCGACCTTTTCATGTCGGGCGCGGAGTGCCTGTATCTTGACGGCGGTTACCGGATGATGATCTTCAACCCGCAAACCGGCCAGTACAACTATTCCGGGCAGATCCAGCCGCAGACGATTCCGACAGGGTTGGTGCCCAACAACGATATTTTCAACAACAACCCGGCTTCGCTGAATGACATCGTCAGTTGCGATGACCAGTCCGGCATGGTGGCGTCCGATATGGCGCTGGATGCCAACGGCGATGCCTACATACTGGTGTATTCGGATATGCAGGTGCCGTCGATGGGTGTCACAACTGGTGTGGCCTATGGCAGCACCGGCACGATGGACACCTTGAACCGGCATCTGTGGTTGGTGCGTGTGGTGCCGGGCAAAGCCCAGGGTGACCCGTGGTATTACAACCTGGTGGCGCCCTTGCAGGCGGCCCCGGGTGAGACACTCGGCACGCCGGCATACGAGATGGTGGGCACCTTCAACAATAATCAGGGCGCCACGCTATCTGGTGATAGCTGGAACTATGGCATGGCTTTCTACAATGGCTACCTGTACGCGTCGACCTATGGCGCAGGCGCCGGGAACGCCACCGTCGTGCAGATCAACCCGATGACCGGTGAGGCCAAGTCGATGCCGGCGGGCAGCGCGTACAACGCTTCTGGCACCCCGTACATCATGGATATGGCGTCCGGCCAGGCGGCCTACGTCGTGCAGGGCACCGTCTACAACGACGCCAACGCAAACGGCGTCGAGGACTCGGGTGAACCGCCCGTGCCCGGTATCCAGGTGGCCTTGTACTACGACGACCCAAAGCTGGGCTGGACATACGAATCCACCCACAACACCGACGCCAACGGCCAGTATTCGTTCTTGACCGGCGGTATGGGCAGCTACATCGTCCGCATCGTGCAGCCGACCATCCCGTCGTTCCTGATACCGGGTGGCACCAACGAGGTTCACGCCGTTGAGACGTGGGCATCCGGCGGAACCTACACCGCGCCCGATAAGAACTCCAACACCGCCATCCCGCAGTGCATCAACGACCCCAGCGGCAGTACATGGTCTGGTAGCCCCGATGCCGCTGGCAAGTGCGACGGCGCCATGGCCTCGCCATACACCGAGACCCCGACGCCGACCGCTCAAAGTGCACTGGGCACCGATACGACGATGGACCCGGCCAATATGCCGATCCAGACGAAGTTGACCTTCAACACCTCTGGCGTGGTCATCGACGCCAACTTCGGTATCACCGCCGCCGGGTCCACCGGTGATGCGGGCGCAGGGCCGGCCACCATCGACGCCGGCGCGCCGGTTCACGTCAACGGCAACCCCGCCGACGCGCAGGTTTGGTTTGGCAGCACTCTTGGCACCTACTACGACACGACTTCCACCGACGCGAACTATGGCGTCGCCATCCCGGCCACCGACAACAAGGCGCACAACAGCACCGACGACGGCCTCTACATCGCCGGATTGTCGACACTAGGTGTCAAGGTGCCAATCCAACCGGCCCTGGTGTTGGCCGGTGGACATACCTACAACTTGCAGGCCACAGTTTCCGGCCCGCAAGCGTCGAGTGCCGTCGTCAATGGTTGGACGACTACCACGGGCAACACTGCGACGACATCTGTGGCGTGGAACAATTCTGCCCTCTGGACGCCGACAGTTTCGGGTGGCGTGGCCACCGGCACGTTCAAACCTGCCACCAGCACCAGCACCGGCTATGAGCAGTTGCGCGCCAATGTGACTCTGAACACCACCAGCAATACTTCATCGACAACTATTGCAACTGCGGCTAGTCCGCTACAGCCGACCAACGGCGGCAAGCAGTACCAGGGCAACACGCCGTCGACGGGTGCCAACCCGTGGGTGACCCCAGGCGAGATCGAGGATTACCAGTTCCAGGTGGCCCCGGCTGTCTACCGTCCGGCGGTGCAGACCAATACTGGCAGCTACAGCGGCTCAGTGACGGTGGCACCAGGGTCGAACACGTCAGGCGCGCAGCCTGAAAGCTTCCCAATCGCCCCCGCCACCACCATCACAACCACGCCACAGATCGGTGGCGGCGTCGGCGTCAACCCCGGTTCGGGTTCCTCGATGACGGTGAGCATTCCGTCGGGCTACGTCCTCGCCTCGGCGCAAGTGGTTGACACCGAGACGGGTGCCGCCAAGCCCGCCGCGTACCAGCCGACGATCACCAACGGCGCCGGCCCGACGGCCACCGTCACGTTGGGCACGATAGCTGCCGACGACGATGTGACCGTCATCCTGACCCTCGGCCAGCCGCCGTCCGCGACCCAGTCGACCATCACATGCGCGCCGGCTGGGCCGATCGCGGCTGACGGCACGACGGCCTACACCTGCACGGCGACCGTCAAAGACGCCGGTGGCGACCTGCTGGGCAACCAGACGGTCGACTTCACGGGCGACGCTGGATCGGCTCTGACCATTGGCGGGACGATCCTTTCACCCACCACTGCGGCAACCTGCGTCACCGACAGCACCGGTGCCTGCACCGTGACTGTGACGTCGAAGACCGCCAGCAGCCTGCCCACCTCGTCCAGCACCGACTTCAACCTTCATGCCTATGTCGACACGACGCTGGGTGGTGGCTCGGTGACCGACGCGAACGGCCCGAGCCACTGGAAAGAAATCAACAATGGGACCGCCTCAACCAGTTCGCCGCAGTTGCTGAAGTTCACGGCCGGCACCGTCTGCCCTGACTGCTCACACTTCACCGTCAGCCCGACGGCCAACCCCGCCGACACCACCATGACCAACTGGCAGACCGTCAGCGACGGCAGCAAGGGTGCCGGGTACCAGTACACCGTGACCGTGTATGCCTATGACGTCAACGGCAACCCGGTGGCGAACCTGACCACCGAGGCGCTGGTGCCGACCGGCACTGCCATCAAGGTCAGCAGCCCCGTTGTCAACAATGGCGACGGCAGCTACACCTACTACGTCTCGTCCGAAGTGGCGCAGACCACTTCAACGATTGGTGCGACCGTCGACGCCAGCGGTACCGCGATAATGCAAGACAAGTCGAAGAACGCCGGCGGCACGGTGCCCGCCGCGCCGATTCCGTTCAAGGCCGACGAGCCGAACCTCGGGCCTTGCACCGCACCGACTGGCTCGCCCAACACGACGCAGCCTGGCCTGACCCCGGCTTCGACACTGGGCTTGACTGCCGGTGTGCAGACCCAGGTGCTGACGGCCACCGTCACCGATGAGTACTGCAACCCGATCGCCGGCGCGACGGTCACCTTTAGCGGTAGTGGCTCGGTGAGCGGCACCTCGCCGACACCGACACCGTGGGCTTTGAGCGCGTTGACCGGCACGACGGGGGCCAATGGCCAGGTCACCACAACGGTTAGTGACACCAAGGCCGAGACGGTCGCCGTGACCGCCACCGTGACGAAGGATCAGACGGGCGCTTCGATCACGCCACTCGTCTACCCGAAAGCGACTGTGCAGTTCGTCGCAGGCAATGTTGACACCACTGTTGTCTGCACCATCACCGACGGCGGCAGCAACTACTCGGTGAAGTCCGGGCAGGTCTACCCGCACCCATTCACCACCGTCAACAACCCGCCGACGCCTGACACCGTCGCCCCAGTTGGTGCCACCAAACTGACGGACGGCAGTAGCAAGGACGTGGTCACCTACCTGTTCGACAGCAACTGCAACCCGGTTGTCGGCGATACCGTGACATTCAGCAAGACCGGCAGCGCGACCCTTACCGCTGCGACAGCCACAACCGATTCAACAGGCATGGCCGGTGACACCGTCACCGACAAGACCGCCGAAACCGTCACCGTCGCCGGCACGTACAGCCCGTCGACCCATTCTGGCAACGACACCGGCAACCTGGGGCCCGCGCAGATCACCTTCAGTGCTGGCAACGTGGACGTCGGTATCACATGCCCCACCCCTGACGGCAACATAGTCGTCGGCCAGGTTTATGCCAGCAACCCGAGCACCCAGGTGGGCACGTCCGTCAATCTGACCGTCGCCCCGTACACCGGGTCGAACCTTTACACCTACCTGCTGGATTCCAACTGCCAGGTTGTGCCTGGGGCTGTGGCGACCTTCACGGGCAGCGGGTCGGTTAGCGGCACCACCGCGCCAACGCCGTACACCATCACCATGAACAGCGTCAGTGGCGTTGTCGGCGCCGCCGATTCGACGGGCAAGGCCACCGGCTCGATCACCGACACCAAAGTTGAGACCGTGACCGTCGGCGGCACCTACACCCCGACGACCAAGACGTCCCCCGATACCGGCACGCTTCTGACCACCCCGGTGGTGTTCAACGTCGGCCCGGCTAACGCGGCCGCATCCGGTTTGACGTTGTCGTCCGGCACCAACGGCACCGCCACCAACAGTGTCTTAGAGCCGAGCAGCACCGTCACAGCGACGGCGCACATCGTCGACCAGTTCGGCAACCCCGTGGGCGCTGGGACGGCCGTGGTGTTCAACATACCCGGCACCAACGCCGTACAGGGCGCGGCGCCCGGCACCGGCCCCGTGACGAATATATCCGTCAACACTGGCGCCGACGGCACCGCGTCCGTCACATTCTCGGACTCTTACAATGAGACCGTCACCATTCACGCCACGCTTGGTGGCAGCGAGCTTGGTGGCACCGTGGTGCCCAATTCGTCGCCGCAGTCTGTGACCTTCAACGGCACCCTGCCGCCCTACGCGGCCAACTCGCCCTGGACCATGGCGCCCTGCACCCCCACCGCAACGCAAGTGCTGTCGAACAGCTCCGACTGCTACATCGGCACGTTGAAGGTGGCCGATCAGAACGGCACACCCATCGCTGGTTTGTCGCCCGCCTACACCGTGCCGACAGGCGTCACAGTGCAGAACGCGGCAGAAACATCAACCCCCGGCACCTACACCGCGCAATTCATCGCGAACGCGCCCGGCACGTTCGACGTGTCAGTGCAGGTCGGAGCCTCCAATATGCAGATCACCAGACTCGACACGGCCAGCACCCAGTATTCGGGCCTTGTCACGAACAACAGTTCTGGCACACCGGCGAACTATGGCTTGACGTTCGCACCCACCAACCCAGACTCGACCAAGTCATGCCTGAGCTTGAGCAGCGACACGCAAGCCTGCAAGCCCGGCACCGCCACTCTGGCGGCGCAGTCAGCCTCGTCCGGTTCAGTCGTCGTCGGCACCAATGTCACACCCAAGGCAACCGTCATCACCACCAACGGCACCCCCGCACCCGACGGCACCTCGGTGACCTTCACACTGCCATCCACATCCAAGGCCAAGTTCGCCGACGGCACACAGACCGCGACCGTCAAAACCAGCGGCGGCGTCGCCCAGGCGCCCACCTTCACCGACGATCTGGTCGAGTCCGTCACCGTGACGGCCACAGTCGCCGGAATGGCGCCCAGCACCACGCTGACCGATTCGGTGTTGTTCACCGTCGGCGCCGCCGACCCTTGCACGACAGCCAACGAGTGCGTCTGCGCCGACCCATCGTCCCAGACGGCGACCAACCTTTCCGTCAGCAACCCGGCAAACACCACGCCGGTGCCGTCGGCCATGATCCCCGGCACGATCGACGCGCGGGCGCACATCACTGACAAGTACTGCAACCCTGTCCCGAGCACACAGGTGACGTTCGCCCTGACGAATGTGGGCAGCGCGATTGGCTCTACCTACACGGGCACAGCCCAAGTCGATTCCACCAACCCCAGCACCTCGCAAACGAACGCCACAGGCGACGTGACCATCACGATCAGCGACCCCAACCCCCAGCAGGTTGACGTCCACGCCAGCATCCCTGCCGGCCAGATCGCCCAATCACCGAAGACAATCGAGTTCACAGTTGGCGGCCCCAGCTCGGCCAACTCGGCATTCCAGTGCACCGCTGTCGCATCCGATAGCTCGTCAACCCCGATCGCCGACGACAACCCGAACACCGACTACTGGAACTGCACCATCGTCCTTGAAGACAACAACGGCAACCTGTTGACCGGTTACACCGATTCCAGCTTCGCCTTCACGCTGTCGGATGCCGCCGTCCAGAAGACGACCGTGACGGAAACCGCCACCAAAGGCGTGTACACGGTGAAGTTCTACTCGCCGCACGCCAACGCCAACAGCACAGTCGCGCTGAGCGTTTCCGGAACCCCGATAACAGGTACCGCGACAGTTGCCGGCACCAAATACATGACGCTCACGCCGCCCACGCCGATACCGTTCAAGGCCGGCCCCGTCGACCCAGGCGCCACCTGCACGATCAGTGGCCAGAACTACATCGTCGGGCAGGTTTACGCCAGCCCGGCATCGACCCCTGTCGGCACCAACCCGGCAACCGGTGCAACTTTGAAGACGGCCATGTGCGACGCCAACAACAACCCGATCCAGGGCGTCGTCGTGACGTTCGCCGCGAACAGCGCGGACTCGTCGCCCATCGACACGACCTTTGCAACCACAAACCCCGCCACCACGGGTACGGACGGCATGGCGACCACAACGGTGAGTGACACCAAGGCCCAGACTGTGACATTCGGCGGCACCTATGATGCGACCAAAGCCACCAGCGCTGGCGTGCCCGGCAACTACGGCAAAACCACGACCGATCCTCTGTCGTCCGACGCCACCGCATCCGTGGTGCAGTTCATCGTCGGCGCGCCTGACGCGCCGCATTCCTACCTGACGGTTACCACCCCGGTGACGAACACCGTCGTCACCCCGGGCAGCACCGGTACCGCGACCGCACAGATCAACGACCAGTACGGCAACCCCGTGGGTTCCGGCGTCTCGGTGACGTTCACGCTGCCGTCCACCGGCAATGCCGTGTTCTCGAACGGGTCCAAGACCATGACGACCACCACCAATGGCAGCGGTGTGGCGTCGGTCACCTATTCTGACGCCTACAACGACACCGATCTGCCGCTGCATGCCACGCTTGGCGGCACCGACCTGGGCGGCGAGGTTTACCCGTCGACCACCCCGGACCCGACCAAGGCATCGCCGCAGAACGTTAGCTTCACCGGCCAGATGGTGCCCGACGGCGCCAAGTCGGTTTGGACGATGGTGCCTTGCACCGCCGGCGCGACCCAGGTTGTGGCCGACGGCACCGCCTGCTATACCGGCACGCTGACGCTGAACGACGCCAACGGCACGGCCGTCAACGACAGCGCCAGCAGCCCGATTGACGTCGTCTACACGTCGACGCCGGCTGGCGTCACTGAGCCGGCTGCCAGCATCCAGCACGCGGTTGGCACCAACGTTTACACGGCTGATTTCGTCAGCAGCACACCCGGCACGTTCGAGATCTCGGTGACGGCCGGCGGCGTCCAGATCGGCGCACCGGCGGTTGGCACGACGGCCGGCATGACATCCCCGGACGTGAGCGGTTCGACCGGCCCGATGATCGCCAACAACGCCACCGCCAGCCCGCCGAACTACGCGCTCACCTTCGTCGCGGGCGCGGCCGACCCGACGAAGTCGTGCCTGAGCCTGAGTTCTGACATGACGCCTTGCGCAGTTGGTACGGCGACCACGCCGGCCACCCGCAGCATTCCGGGCATAAAGCCTGTTACCACCGGTGTGACCGCCACCGTGACGGCCATAAGCAACACCGGCGTGCCGGTGCCTGCGGGCGCCACCGTCATCGTGACGATCGACCCGGGCAGCTCGGCGACCTTCGTCGGCGGCGGCACCACCGCCACCGGCACCACCGACGCCAACGGCAAGTTCACCACCCCGGCCTTCACCGACACAGTCGCTGAGCCCGTCACCGTCACCGCCACCATCGGCACCACCCCGACCACGGTCGACGCCACGCTGACCGGCGACCCGACCCTGCCGACCCCGGCCGGCACAGGCGACAAGGTGACCTTCACCCCTGGGCCGCTCGACCCGACCAAGTCGTTGTTCGTCGTCTCGCCCCCGGCTGACCCCACCGCCACACCGGACGGCAGCAACTGGATCGTCGCCGACGGGACGTCGTACTACACCGGCACAGTGACGGCCTACGACACTGAGGGCAACCTGATAACCAACCTGAACTTCAACGATTTCACCTACACTGTGGCCGGACAGCCTTCCGGCGCCAATGCTGGTGAGGTGGCAACATGCCTGCCTAACTCGTCCGATGGCGCCGGGCACTACACGGTGCAATGCACGGCGATTTGGGCGGCTTCGACCTATACGGTGTCGGCTGCTTATACAGACCCGACTACCAAGGTGACCACCGCGGCGATCTCGGGTTCACCGAAGCCGATACCGTTCAAGGCTGGCGACATCGTCCCTGGGACGACAGACCCGGGCACGTGCTCTGATGGACGTTCCCTGTCGAAGATCACCATCAGCTCCGCGTCCCAGGCAGCCGGCACGCCTGCCACCATCACGGTTGCCCCGACCGACGCCAAATGCAACCCGGTTATCGGCGCGAGCATCGCATTCACCCCGGACGGCAAGGGCTTCATGTCCGCCACCCCGGTGACGGTTGGCGCCGATGGCACGGCTTCGTCGGATGTCAACGACTACCTGGCCCAGACGGTGACGATCAACACAACTGCCGACGGCAACAAGCCGACCGGCACTGTCAGCACGATATTCACTGCCGGTCCGGCATCCACCGGGCCGTTCACCAACTGCCAGACTGGCGCGAGCGGCACAAACATGACGCCAACAACGCAGACGGTACCGCTGAAGAACGGCACCGGCACTGGTGATGTCACCGTCCTTGTGACCGACCAGTACTGCAACGCCGAGAGCACGACCAACGGCATCACCACGCCGGTGGACGTTTACTTCACGACCAGCGGCGGTACGTTGTCGACGATGCCGGTGCAAACCGATGCCAACGGCAATGCGGTGGCGCACCTGACCAACACCACCCCGGACACCGACACCGTCCAGGCCACGCTGAACAGCGCGTCCGGCCCGGCCGTCGACCCGGCAGGTGGCGTGACTGTGATTTTCTCGGCCGGCTCCGTCGACCCGGTGAACTCAATGTTTACGTGCGTGGTGACCAGTGGTTCGCAGACACCTGTGCCGATCGCCGACGGTGCGCAGTCTTACACTTGCACGATTACCGCTTTTGACACCAATAACACCCCCGTGTTGGACGCCGACCCGACCAGCTTCAACTTCCAGGTCAATGGCCAGGCGGTCACCTCGTCGAAGGTCAACGCGTCAGCCGTGCAGCACACCACCGGAACCAACACTTATACGGTGACGTTCAGCACGACCACCGCTGACCCGAGCTATACCGTTACCGCGTGGTACGGTTCGACGTCCGACTCGACGAACCAGATCACCGGCACGCCGAGCGGCCATGAGACAATCCTGCCGACGCCGATACCGTTTACTTTCGGCCCGGCCGTCCCGGACGACCCGTCCAACCCGACCTGCCCGGACAAGGCCGCCCCGAACAACCTGAAGACCAACACCACGGCCAGCCCGACAACCGTCAAACTGCCGGACACGGCAACCGCCGGCACGTCGACCGTCACCACTCTGGTGACGGACGCCAACTGCAACCCGGTTTCCGGTGTGACTGTCACCTGGACGCCGTCCGGCGGCACTGACAGCACGGCGGCCGTCAGCCCGACGACCTCGGCCGCGACTGGCGCCGACGGCACGGTGACCACCACGCTGAGCGACCGTACCGCTGAACAGACCACCACATCGGCCGCGATCAACGGCGACGGCCTGACCGACGGCGATGGCGGCACGGCTAACGTGAAGTTCACCCCTGGCGACCCGGTGGACGGCCCGATCGCCACTTGCCCTATGCCTGACATGTCCGGCTCGAACCTGACGGCAACCTCGCCGGTGCAGTTGGGCGGCCAGTCCAACATCATCGCCAAGGTGACCGACGCCAACTGCAACCCGGTGCCAGACATTACCGTGACGTTCGCCACCCAGCCGAACAATGCTGCCGGCGATCCAGTCGACTCGACGATGGCGCTGACTGTCACGCAGGCACAGACCGGCCCGAACGGAAACGCACGCGCGACGCTGTCCGACCCGACCGCTGAAACCGTGCTCGTGACTGCCCAACTGCCAGATAACACGTATGTTTACGCGCCCGCCGGTAGCACCAATGATTCGACTGGTAAAAACACCCAGGCGCCCGTCGTGTTCAAGGCCGGCTCATTCTCAGGCACGAACTCTTCGTTCGACTGCGTCATCACCGACCCAGCCACCATGGCCAACCCGCCGGTGGCCGACGGCCAGCAGAGCTACACCTGCACCATTGACGCCGCAGACGTCAACGGCAACCCGCTGACGACGGCCGATGGCATCGTTCTGACGAGCTTCGCGATCGACGTGACAAACGGCGTGACCGGCCCTGACGGCAACACCCCGGTTGTGACCGAAGTCGGCAACGGCGTGTACACCACCGTCCTCGTATCGACAAAGGCCGATGCGCTCGCCACAGCGAAGGCGTCTTACGACAGCATCCCGATCGGCAACCTTCCGGTTGGGAACCCGCAGCAGACAGTTGCGCCGATCCCATTCCAGGCCGGCGACCCGATCGCACCAGACCCGGCCAACCCCGTCTGCAACACTGGTGCCAACAAGGGCAGCTACAAGACGAACACCACTCCCATTACGGCGTCGACCCCCGTGGGTACCGGTGCGACCGACGGCGTCATGATCACGACCGTCGTCACCGACCAGTTCTGCAACGTCGTCCCGAACGCGACCGTGACGTATTCGCCGTCCTTGAGCGCAACCCCCTCCACGAGCTATACCCCGAGCTTGCCGAATCCGGCGACGACGAACAGTATCGGCGTCGCGAAGATCGTCCTGGTCGACACAGTGGCCGAGACCAGCCACGTGACGACCCAGATCGGCTTCACCGACCCGACACCCGGAAGCACCTACACGCCGGTCAGCGGCGGGACGTCTGACGTGACGTTCACCGCCGGAAACGTCGACAAGGGCAAGCTCTGCGTCATCACCGACACCGACGGCAAGCAATACACCGTCGCCTCGGCCCAGGTTTACCCGTACCCGTTCGCGTACGACACCGCCTCGACGGACAACCCGCAGGACCCGATGACCACGGCGTCCACCACCGTCGGCAACAGCCAGGATGTGCGCACCTACCTGTTCGACGCCAACTGCAACCCGCTGAAGGGCTACGCGGTGAACTTCACCGGCAGCCCGGCCACCCAGGGTGACGGCAAGACCGCAACCACCTCCACCACGACGCCGGCACCGGGCACCACCGGTGATGACGGCATGGCCACCGGCGCCGTCACTGACACGACGGCCACAACCGTCACCGTCGGCGGCACGTACAACAATGGCACCGACAGTGGCGCCCTGAGCACTGGCGCGGTCACTTTCACGGCCGATGTGCCTTACCAGGGCCCGATCACTTGCCCGGATGGTTCGATGGGCGGCACGACGATCGTCACGTCCCCGACGCCGGCGAATGGCACCGTGTCCGTTGATGATACGACTGGCGGCACTGTCTCGGTGACGGTCGAGGACCAGTATTGCAACCCGATTTCGGGTGCCGATGTGACAATCAATTCGGGTTCCGGTACTGCTGTGTTGGCGGCGCCGTCTGGCCCGTCTGGTGCTACCGGCGTGTATACGACGACGGTGACCGACCCGGTTGCCGAGTTGGTCACGTTCACCGGCACTGTCACCGGTGGTGGCCTGGCCGATGGCACGTCGGTCACGGCGAATGAGACCCCCGGCGGTGACCCGGCACAGATCCAGTTCTCGGCTGGCGCGCCCGACCCGGGCCCCGTCACCTGCCCGGCCGGCTCGATTTACCAGACCGGCACCAACCTGTCGCTTTCGTCCGGTGTGGATGGAAAGGCTGCGGTTGACGACACCGTCACCGCGACGGCTTACGTCACCGACGACCATTGCAACCCGGTAGGTGCCGGCCACGATGTGACATTCACCGTCGACGGCAACGCGACACTGACGGACGGCACCGGCACCCCGCCGCAGACCGTCACCGTCGCCACCGATACCAACAGCAACGCCGTCACCACGCTGACTGATGCGACGGCCCAGCTTGTCAATGTGACTGCGGCTCTGGGTGACCAGACCGCCGCCGCCGACCCGACCCAGGCGATCTACCAGTCGCCGCAGCAGGTGACCTTCACGACCGGCGCAATTTCGGCTACGAACTCGACGTTCACCGTCGCCCCGGCCGCTGACCCCGCCGACACGACCAGTTGGATGACTGTCGGTGGCGCCGAGACAACGGCTGCCGACTGCGCGGCAACGCCGGGCGACTGCTACATCGGCACGTTCACCCCGTACGACACCGAAGGCAACCTGATAACCACTCCGCTGACCGACGACGAGTTGGCCAACCTGGCTATCACGGCGTCCGACCCGTCCGTGACGGTTTCCGACATGACGCGCAACGACGACGGCACGGTGACGGTTGTATTCACGTCCACCAAGTCCGCCACAGTGGGCAGCGTGCCCACCGCGTCCGCCACCTACAGTGGCACGTCGGTGGCGCAAGATCCGAAGGCGACGACTCTGGTTTACGATTCGCCAGTGCCGTTCGCGGCTGGCGCGTTCGACCCGGCCACGTCGATCTTCACCGTCACCCCGGCGATCCCGACACCGGTAGACCCGACCGATCAGTCCAACTGGGTGACGGCTGACGGCGCCAGCAAGTACATCGGCACCGTGACGGCCTACGACCAGTACGGCAACCTGATCACGAACATGAGTGCCAGCGATTTCACCTACACGGTTGGTGGCTCGCCGGCTGATGCGGTGACAGCTGGTGAGCAAGCCCAATGCGTGCCGGCCTCGGCTAGCAACGGAAAGTACACCGTTGATTGCACCGCTATCTGGGCGTCCCCGGATTACACGGTGACGGCCAGCTACGGCGACCCGACCGACCCCGCCAACATCATCAGCGGCCACGGCCCGACAGACCCGGGTACCCCGTCCGTCAACCCGGCGCCGATCCCGTTCAAGGCTGGCCCGGTCGAGCCGGTCCCGGCAGACCCCACGCCGTGCTCGGATGGGCGTTTGCCGACGAGCATTTCGATCAGTTCGCCGTCGCAGGACGCTGGCACTCCGGCTACCGTGACGGTCAAGCCGACTGACCAGTACTGCAACCCGGTTACCTATGCGGTCGTCAACTTCACGCCGTCGGGTGCGGCCTCGATGTATCTGCCTGGCACCTCCACGTTGGTGAGCCCGCCGCAGGCGACGACTGATTCGACTGGTACGGCAACGTTGGATGTCAACGATCTGGTCGCGCAGTTGGTCAACATTTCGACCAAGGTTGGCGCTACGCCGACCGGCACGGTGAGCACGACGTTCACCGCTGGCGATCCGGTGCCTGGCCCCGTCCCGTCCTGCCCGCCGCAGAACACGGGTGGTACGGCTATGACACCTGCCGCGCAGAGCGTGCCGTTGAAGAACGACACGGGTACCGGCACGGTCACGGTTTATGTGACTGACCAGTACTGCAACGCGATCAGCACCGCCAATGGCGCGTCCCCGGCGACGATCTACTTCGCCACCGACAACGGCACGTTGGCCGGCACCTCGACGGCAACGTCGAGCCAGACTGACGCAAACGGCTACGCGACCGTCAACCTGACGGACACGCAGCCGCGCACCGACACGGTGACGGCAACGTTGGGCAGCGCGAGCGGCGACCCGGTGAACCCGGCCGGTGGTGTCACGTTGACCTTCGCCGAAGGCAACGTCGACCCGGCGAACTCGTCGTTCACGTGCGTCATCACTGATGGTTCCGCGACCCCAACGCCTATCGCCAACGGAACCGACAGCTACACCTGCACGATCCTGGCGCAGGACACCGACGGAAACAAGGTCACCAATGTGCCGGACGGCACGTTCACGTTCGACGTCAACGGCACTCCGGTGACGTCGTCGAAGGTGGATGCGTCGGGCGTGACGAACAACCTTGACGGCACCTACACGGTGACGTTCAGCACGACGACTGCCGACCCGACATACACGGTGACAGCTTGGTACGGCGCGGATTCCGACCCGGCGAACCAGATCAGCGGCACGCTGACGGGCAAAGAGACATCGATGCCGTCCACGCCGATTCCGTTCACGTTCGGCACGCCGATCCAGCCGGATCCGAACGATCCGACGTGCTCGGACAACCGTTTGAAGACCAACACGACAGCTGACCCGACGTCTGTGAAGCTGCCGGATACGCCGACTGCTGGTACGTCGACTGTCACCACCTTGGTGACTGACGCGAACTGCAACCCGGTTTCGGGTGTGACTGTTGACTGGACAGTCACTGGTGGCTCGAATTCGACGGCGGCTTTGAGC
>Ga0123357_10001770_pt1 | contig 23372 bp, 13 predicted proteins | sample TergutEmb28metaG_FD_89873 | JGI IMG/M metagenome (GOLD analysis project Ga0123357, IMG submission 89873) | Embiratermes neotenicus P4 segment gut microbial communities from Petit-Saut dam, French Guiana - Emb289 P4 | ecosystem: Host-associated > Arthropoda: Insects > Digestive system > Gut ... | reverse complement strand
GTGTGTTTTATAAAAAAAAACTTTTCCTTTCCCTTTTTGAAAAAAAAAAAAAAAAAAAAAACTCTTTTTTTTTTTTTACACAAAAAGAAAAAAAACCCCCCCCCCTTTTTTAAATTTTTGGGGGGGGGGGGGGGGAAGCAAATGGTTTCTTATACCAGTGAGCCTCAGTTCAAATGTGGCATTTGTCACAAGAATACAGAATTACTCACTGACACAGCAATATGTCCCAAAAGAATGAAATCCTCAGCTGCATTGTTACAAAAACTTCAAAATGTGAAAGAGATTTACACCTTCCTCAAAACATCCAGACTGGTTCTATGGCCACCTAGCTTGTGGAATCTAGGGGCCCTTTCCAAGTGGGTAAAGCAGCCAGGCCATGAAATTGACTACCCACCTCCATCTAGTGTCAAGGTGCAGGAGTGAAGCTATATGTGCTTTCCCCCGTATGCTTAAATGGCATGCCTAGGGACACACGGTATAACATAACATTATTGACTGGACCATGTCTTCTGTTTGTTTAACATCCACAAACATCTCACAGGATACTTTGCATAATCATTTTACACCAGTGATGGAACATTTTCTTTACACATGCAGCTTTTTCAGACATTTTATGTAAAGTTTTTTTGTTTCCAAGTGCATTTCTTGTAAAGGTCTGTATTATTGGATTACAGTATATTTCCTACAAGTAATTTATGTATCCAGAATTTAGTCCTAATTTCAGAGTCCTGTTACATCCTGTAGGTTCCTATAATTGAACAGTTTCATCTTAAGGCAACCATATATTTCTGAGTGGTTGATAGGAACATATTTGTAAATACCTACATACACAGATGAGGAAAGTCACTCTTAAATGCCAGTCAACTTCTAGTAATGCTGACATTCTTCCTTGTGATTGAGGATTAAATTCTTCTGGCTTTCAATCTGTGTTGACTCGTGATTAATCTCTTGGACTTCTCGGGTACTAGACATGAAGATAGTTAGCTCTTCCAAAACATTGGCAACTATTGACCAAGCAACATGGTGTCATTGTTAGAACATCATGTCTTATGTCATGTATCATTCTTGGTGACATTCTTGCAGCATGTTAGGGGTACATAGTCATATTTTGTAATGACAGGTAGGTGTCACAAATATAAGTTATAACTTAATCAGTGTTGAAAATATGACACTACATTTTTTGCATAACATTGACAATGCATTTTATGATATTCTTCATGCTAACTGAGATGAAAGGAAGAATACTGTTTGTTGACATTTAACACTTCTTTTGCCATTGGTGGAGTTTTCTTAACTTGTTTATGCCCCACAAAAGTCAGTTGTCAAATGTGATGAGCAAGCTTACTGCATTTTATAACAGCTATTACAAGTGTCCTCTGCTGTGACCTTTCGGAATTATGTCATATAATACAAAATATTTTGATGTGATTCTTAAGAAGAAAAACAAATGGAACAGTACTGCTGGAGCCAGTAATTGGACATAATTAATTTGTCAAAATGAATTTTTCGAGTGCTTTCAACCTAGTGTTTATGAGTTGGGTGCAGGTTTAGCACACATGACTAAATGGGAGTTAGTTGAAGATTAATGTGTTCTAGAATGGGTTATCATACAGCTTGGTAGATAAATACCAACCCATTGTTTCAGTCTTCAGGATAGAAGAATCAGGCAAGCATGGAAAACAGTGGTTGAATGTAAGGAAGTAGAGTACCAAGATTAGGCCACACTAAAGAGGTGGAAGAAAGTAGGGAGAAGAGACTAAAGGTAAATTTGCAGGGGAAGTGTCACTGTAGAAATAATCCTGTGATAACCTCAAATTGCCCATATATAATTGAAGTTCACATTTCAGTGCCACATTCTTTGAACTGAATATAAGTGAGATGTCTGTAACTTGAATCACCTGCAGATTACACTCCACTGCTTTGTTACTGTTTCTGTAATATGAAACATTTGTAAATGAGTGACACTTTGAAGCAAATTGTTGTCATCAGGAAATAGCACATATATGGTACTTGTATCCACACATCAAAGTCAAATATTTGACAACAAACCTATCAGATATCATACAGAGAGGAGTCTGCCATTGAAATATTTCTGTGATCTTTTCTAATTATTTTATTACCAAAGGAATTCTGTTACTTACAGTAATGTGGTTGTTTTTGAAAAAGTAATATCTGTAAAATCCAGTTTTTATGTTCCAGCATTTTGGGTTTTCTGCAAATTGATGAATTTTGTATTATCCCAACATAATGCCCATAAGAATTATATTTCCCTAGCTTTACATTCTCCTGGATTTTATGCTATTTTAGGTGGTCCCCACAGGACTGCAAAAGCTTGGTGTTAACATATTCACTTTATATATATATAAAATATGTATATTATATATAATATAATTAATAATGTATAAATAGCTCTCTGGGTTAAGAACCCAGATATTGATGATTTCAGCCATTTTTGTTCATTGCAGTGAGATGTCATTAGAATATTATCTGTGTAAATTAAATTATAGCTCTATGACCATAGTCTTGATCAGAATCCAGGAATGTGTTGTACATTGCAGATACTTGGTAGAATGCTTATTGGATAAACTTGTATCTGTGCCATTCCAATTTGCTAATATGTATAACAGAATACTTGACATTTATGGTCAGAGCAGCATGATAAGGTTTTACAAGAAAGTGTGCAGTTTTTTGTGTGCTTCATTGCCATTACTTTATAGAGTTTCCATCTTTTTTTTTTTAATATTTCTGTCTGAAAGGATTTTACTGTAGTTCAACAATATCAATCAATATTGATTGCAGTAAAGTGATAATTTTCATGCCTTCCTGCCAGTACATCAGTTTAATATTAACAACAACCAAAACAAGTGTATGTCTTTTTTTCTAGGTCTGCAAGTCAGTGTGTTGGAATGTTCAACAGAACGTCAGCTACAGTGGAAGCCAATAGCAGAGGGAATGATATACATGATGATGTTGATGATGGTACATTTGTATGCACTACTTGTGGTAGAGCACACAAAAACAAGGTGACACTGATGCTTCACATGAGGTCCCATGCATCTCCAAGAATGTTCCAATGTATGTACTGTGGAAAAGCATTCTTGAAGTTGAACCTCCTGTCAAAACACATGGTGTGTCACAACATGGCACGCCCTTTCCAATGTGAGATATGTCACAAATCATTTAAACGCAATTTTGAACTCACAGGGCATATGAAGGTGCATACTGGTACTAAAAGTCACGTATGTGACTTATGTGGGTATGCAACCATACATAAGTCAAATTTGGAAGTACACAAGAAGCGCCACATTGGTGACTTTAAATTTCATTGTGACATTTGTAAGAAAGGCTTTTACAGCAACACAGAGTTACAAGGGCATCTGACAATGCACACTGGACAGAAACATCCCTGTGAGATTTGCGGGAAAGGGTTTGCATTAAAACAGAATCTGAACGTCCATTTGCAAATACATGATCCTGACCGACACAACAAGCGCTTCCAGTGTGAGGCTTGTGGCAAGAGTTACCAACACAAGAATAAGCTCATATGCCACCTGCGTTCACATACTGGTGAGGCAAGATTCGTATGTGACATATGTGGCAAGTCAGTAACAAGTAGTGTTTCTCTGAGGACACATCGACGTCTCCATACAGGCGAGAAGCCATTTGTGTGTGATATGTGTGGAAAGGCATTCAACTCACCCAATTATTTGCGGATTCATAAGCGTTCACATACAGGTGAGAAACCTCACTCTTGTGACCAGTGTGGGAAGGCATTCACACAACGTTCCACTCTAGTTGTGCATATGAGATATCACACAGGGCACAGACCATTCCGGTGTGAATTGTGTTGCAAGGGATTTGTAACTAGGACTCTGCTGACCACACATCAAAAATGTCACAAGTAATGTATGATTTCTGTCCTTTGATTCCTGTGTAAATCGAAATGCGTATGGAACTTACCCTGATGTGAAGCAACTACAGCAGTACCTATGTTAGATAGGAGGTTGGTATTAAAAGAGTTCTTAAAGGAACAAAGTAAGAGGATGTGAAATGGATTATTATGATTTAGGGTAGGGTCAGTGGCTGGTTGTGAATGCTGCACAAGTGCAGCAGAATCTTTTTACAGAGTGAGTACAGTGGTGACTGAAGTGCTGTGTTGTTCATGTCAAGCCGCAAGAAGTGTAATGTTGTAAACGATCAATTCTGTACAATGCAACTCTGTAAAGGAACATATTTCAATGTTGGACGTTTTTGTGTCAGAAAATGTAATTATAAGAATTATACAAAATATAGATGTATGGAAAAGAATGAAAAATTTTTATATTCCTAATGTTCCAAGTATGAAAGATTTGTGTTGTTATTTGTAGTAGAATGCAATAATGAAATTTTCATTTACCTGCTTCTAGTTTGGAATTTCATTATGCATCTTACCTCTGTTGAATTTATGATGGATGTCTCATTTTGGAAAATTAGTGCTTCATACTTTCTTTAAGCTGCTGCCTCTGAACAATCACAAGCAGCAATGATGTGTACAGTTTTTACCACAGTGAGGGAATCCATTGGAATATGCGTAGAATTTGTGCATAACAAACATACATACCCCACCTTCTGAAGGAATTGAAAATGAGGAACAACTCACTCACATGCTGCCAGTAGTGCATTCATTCAAGAAGTGTATTCAGTCATGGGGCATATGGTCATAGGTTCATTAATGCTGCCATTCTCCTCACAAATATTCTCCTGGTCCAATACACATTCTGAATCAAGATTATTAAATTTTATGTTGCAGACAATTTTGTAATGAGATGAGTTCCTGAAACATGGATGGTCGTGTGTGTGTGTGTGTGTGCGCGCGCGCGCGCGCGCACGTGATACATACTGGATTAACATTCCAAATGTTACTGAATAGTGGCATAAGGCATAATCAGGGGTGAAGTCAATTAAAATGTGTGTCATGTCAGTAATCCTTTTGAAGTATTAGTTCTTATGGTACTTGATGCTGCATCACTGGTTATTTAGTTCACAATATCTGTAGAGAGTATAGAGGACCTTCAGACATGTGAAGGTGGACCACTATATTGTCAGGAACCAAATACCCAGTAATGCAATGTCACATCCCATGAAACCTGATACATGACCTACACTCTTACCAAAAAAAAAAATGCAACTCACATATTAACGCTTTTATTTGGCTTTGGTGGATATATGCATCAGCAACAAAAATGTGTAATAAAAGTTTTGGTGGTGTTACATATGTGTGAAACGCCAAGGATGGCCATTATGAGAGATGACAGGAGAGATGTTACTGGAACTGAAAGTGTGAAGTTAATAAAATTGAAACTGTAAACATAGAGCAGATATTGTTTCATATGCACAGACTTTTAAGTGGTTGATTTTATTGCATATCAGTAACTCCATTGTGGGAATGGTAACTACAGATTTTGTTGACACATGCTTGGAACTCAGCCTCAGTGAATTTACTGCAGTATAACAGCTCTGAAATACTATTCCATGTAAGGCACTTTCTGTCACACTGTGACCACATTCTCATTTTAAGAAGGGGATACTTTCTATTCAATATGAGGCACTCCATAGCTGCACATAAAAAGTTGTAAGTAATCATGATAAGCATTCTGTAGTTGCAGAATTATGAGTAAACTGCAAAATAATAATAATCCAACAACATAATCATCTTCATAACCTCAGTACATTATGCAAAACTGTTTTGTAACGTATGACTCAACAACGGCTTTCTAAAATGCTACTACATACTGCATTTTCATTTCCTTTGTATTACACGAAGTGTTTTTCAGCTTTAAACTTAATAGTTATGTACAGTTGTATATAACCTGCACTGCTGTGTATGATGGACAGCATTATTTCCAAAAGTTATGTTAATTCCTAATAAAATATATTGTGTCCAAGATTTATTGTATACTGCGACCTTTGAATGTGTATTTTGACTGTGATACTCTGTAACAGATAAGTATGTAGGAATTCAAGGACATCATACTTTAATATATTTTGTCTTCTTATCCCCTATTCTTAAAGTAGTTTATTTGAATATATATAAGGCAATTTTGTAGTCATTTCAGAAAGAGTCTGCTTGTTGAGTGCACAGCAAAAGGTTGAGTATCATTTTAGACAGATATCTTGATTTCTAACAAAATGCAATGATATAACATAGATAAATTAATGACATTTTAGGACAAAACTGTTATGTGCTGTTATCATGTGTATGGTTTGTGTTCATAACAGTGAATAAAGCAAATAGAATATGTCTTCTTTCTAGGTCTTTGAGTCAGCGTGCTGGTAACAATGAAGATATCCGACGTTCATCTATGGAGCACAGTATGAATGCAGTTATTTGTGGGGAAGTCCAAAATTGTTTGCCCTGCATAATATGTGGTAAGGTATACAGGAGCAAAGTGAAACTGGACTTCCATATAAGAGCACATAGTAGAGAACTTCACTGTAGTTCATGCGACAAAGTGTTCAACACAAACCAGCAGCTCCAGCGACACATGACAACCCATGCAACTGATCGTCCATACACATGCAGCATATGCAACAAGTCATACAAAAGGAAGTTTGAACTCACTGGACACAAGAAGGTCCACTCAGGAAGGAAGAACCTTGTATGTGATATATGTGGATATGCAACCATGTACAAATCGTACTTTACAGTGCACCTTAGGAGGCACTTAAGCAAGTACAAGTTTAAATGTGAAATATGTGGGAAAGGGTTCTATTCCAACTTTGACCTGCAAGCCCATGGTAATAGTCATACTGGTAACAAACCCCACCAGTGCCATAAGTGTGGTAAGACATTTCTGTACAGTTCAAATCTCTGGAAGCACCAGCAAAGTAATCATCCAGAGAAGGATGCAACACGCTTCAACTGCAAAATTTGCAGTAGGAGTTTCGCTTTCAGAAACTCACTGGTGTCTCACATGAACTCGCATACACAGGAGAATCGCATCATCTGTGATGTCTGTGGGAAGAGCCTCTGTAATAGGAGATCACTGAAGACACATCAGTTGTTGCACACAGGCGAGAAATTGTGTGTGTGTGAAACGTGTGGCAAGGCATTCAGCAGACCAGAGTATGTGAAGGTGCATCAACTGACACATACTGGAGAAAGACCCCACTCTTGTGACATCTGTGGCAAGTCATTCACTCAACGCTCTACTCTGGTTGTGCACAAACGCTATCACATGGGACAGAGACCCTACCAGTGCCACATTTGCAATAAGGGCTTTGTGTCCAAGACTGTACTGAGCTCACATCTCAAGATATGCTCAGCATAATTTGAATACTTCCATTATTACTATCTGAAGTCAGCAACATATGATCATTTTTCCTATCAGAACCTCACCCTGAGCATTTCCTCACACCAGCTTGTTTATTTGTACACATCATTAACTGATACACAAAGAACTCAGTTATTTTTAAATCTTGGTAATCGTTAGTTTTGGTTACACTGTTGGAAGTCAATGAATAGCTGAGAATAATTTACTTTCGGTTTTTACTAAAGTAACAATTGCATATTGGTAGCTCAGTCGGTATAGCGACTGAGCTATGGGCTGGATGGTCCACGATCGAATCCGGTGGGGACGAGATTTTCCGCCCATTCAGATCGGCCCTGGGGTCCACACAGCCTCCTGTAAGATGGGTACCAGGTCTTTCCCCGGGGTAAAGTGCAGCCGGTGCGTGCTGCTGACCACTCACCCCCTTCTAGTACCATGGTCATGGAAGAGTAGAGCTATACCTCTACCCTCCCTCTGGGCCACACCAGGCCTGTAACGGGATCACTTTACTTTTCTTTTTTTTACAATTGAATATTATTATTTCCTTAGTCTATTCCCCCATACATCAGAGGTCATGTTCTCTTACAGGATTAGTTTACTGTGTAAGTGTATTTGCTTCTTTACTTCACATTTCTAATGTATAACTTCAGACTTACAGACATTGCATGCTCCGGACCAATCATATTTCTGCCACTTTGGTATTGATGGAGGCAACACTTTCCTCTGAAACGTCGATAAAATTGTATCAGATCACACTCTTATCACATACCAGAACATAGCCATCTACATAGTCACCACAATGAGAATGTCGTACTTAACAGATGATATTTCAGGATCTCATGCCTTTTTTATGGACGTATGTTTCTCCATTAGTACAGTAATGGTCTTAACAATAAGTGACACCTTGTCTGGTATATGGAGAAGGAAGGCAATGTTTAATGGTTTTGCTGCTGTGTGGCACCTCACGTGGCTTGTGCGTGTGTTGCTATGACTGGACTATCCATTTTATGACTATTTTCTGTTTTGTGTAAGAGAGGAAAACTTAGGGAGACCATAAGGATTAAATATCATCAACACGTCTGATTTTTATTATTATTAATTTATTTAAGGCAGCATGTTTTGACAAACATTGATCAAAACATGTTGTCTTAAATCAATCATAATACAAATTAGTTGCGTTGATGGTTATTTATTCCTTTGTAATTCTACATAATGAGATGGGCTGGGCATGTGGCACATATGGGTGAGGAGAGGGGGGTGTGTAGGGTCTTGGTGGGGAAACCGGAGGGAAGGAGACTACTGGGGAGACCTAGGCATAGATGTGTGGATAATATTAGGATGGATATCCATGAGGTGGGATGTGGGTATATGGACTGGATTGGGCTGGCCCAGGATAGAGACAGGTGGCGGACACTTGTAAGTGCGGTAATGAACCTTCGGGTTCCGTGAAATGCGGGGAATTTCTTGACTAGCTGCAAACCAGTTAGCTTCTCAAGAAGGACTCTGCACCATGGAGTAAGTAAGTAATTCTATATAAGAGAACAAGATGTTTAATATAAAACTGTGGAGACCAGTTGGAAGTAACACTTCTGAAGGTGTGTGGAGGTTACTGAACCATGGAACAGGGGACCTAACAAAGTGGCCGGTTAGCTAGAGTATGCCAATCCTGATCTGTCAAATCCTCAAAATGTGAAGGATTTTTCTGTATCAAAATATAAGAAGTCATCCAGCTGGCAGTATTGGAGAAGGAGTTGTGGTATAAGACACCTGTTTAAGAATTGTCAGTAAGCAAGCTGATATTTTGTTGTATGGTATCAGAATCTTCCTTGTGCACAGGAACTTATAAATAAATGTCACATTTAAGTCAGTGCATGTACTGACTTATAACATATATAGAGTAACCCAGGCATGCTCACCATACATTTTAATCCTTGTATAGTTCTCATATTTGGCATGTTGATATTAGCTTCACATCAGAACCTGACTACATCTTCATACACACTACTAATAAGCTACACCTTTTTGCTCTTACAAATGACACTATAATTTGCATAGAAATTGTTATACACTTAAACTTCATGACGTAGTTGCCATATATCTGTTATCACTTACATTGTGAAAACTATGGAGAAGAGTAAAATATTCAGAGACATTTTTAATATACAGAGTATCAGATTTCCAACAAGACTGTGTCTCTGCTATGACATCATATAGATATGTTGTGTCTTGTAGAGAGTGAGCTGTGGTGTTGTAATCATTACATCATATGTAAGTACTAAAGTGCATTTGCTAAGTCATGGTGGTATAAATATTACATCCTGTATGGAGGACATTCCACTACTTAATTCTAGTTCAGCATACCAAGTTGATGTCAGGGTCAGTGTAAGGATACTTTGGACCCTACACCAGCCATTAGATATGCTCCCCCACTAAGGTTTGATACATTAATAGTGGAACTCTGTTATCTTATAGTTTCTGTAACTATCAAAACCACTGATGGCAACTGTGTTTCAGTAATTCAGTGAAAAAGATGTCACTGAAATGGTAAGCATTACTTTACTGTGATTCATGAAAAGTATCCTATTGTCAAAATTAGAGCATTGTGGAATAAGAGGAACATTTGGACCCTTAATTAAATCTTACCTCACAGAGAGATATCAAAGAATTGCATTAAAAGATAAAACTAATATTGTTAACTACTCAAACTGGGAACTTGTTAAGCATGGAGTACCACAAGGTTCAATTCTTGGCCCTTTATTTTTTTTATTATACATACATGATTTGCCCTCAGCAACAGCTAAAAATGCTAAATTAGTGTTATATGCTGATGATACTAGTCTCATTATCAATCCCAGTCCTATAGAATTTGCTAATAAATTAAATGTGGTTTTTGCTAATGGTTTAGGAATAATTAGGAATAATTTGCTATTTCTAAACTTTAACAAAACTACATACTTGCACTTTTGAAGAAAGGATAGTCAAAAACTTACATTACATTGCAAAATAACCAAATTACTGACAATAAACACAAAATTTCTTGGCCTAACTATTGAAGAGACATTATCATGGAAATGTTACATGAATTACATATTATCAAGGCTAAGCTCAGCATGCTATGCTATCAAGGTTATTACACCTCTCATGTCAGAGGATACTTTAAAAATGATTTGTTATTCATATATACATTTGATAATAACAGACCATATAATTTTCTGGGGAAACTCACCAGATGGTATTGATATTTTTAAGATTCAAAAATGGATAATTCGGATCATGACAAAATCAAGAAGTAGGGATTCTTGCAGACAGTTGTTTAGAAGACTTGAAATTTTACCTTTACAATCCCAATATATATTTTCTTTATTATTATTTGTGGTAAAGAATAAAGATTTATATATAACTAATCAAGAAATCCATAACATCACCACAAGATCGAATATAAAGTTACATCCTCCAGTGTGTAACTTGACTGTATTCCAAAAGGGAGCTTATTACTGTGCTATAAAGTTATTTAACAACCTACCACTAAAAATAAAAAGTGTCACAAATGAGATAAAATTGTTTAAACCAGATTTAAAAAGGTTTCTTAACTGACATTCATTTTATACAGTGGAGGAGTATTTTGAATACAGTTGCAATTAAAAATCACAGTTTCTGCATAGGGATCAATGAAACTGTATTTAACTCATCTCTAATAATTTTAAATTGTGTAGTCTATAATAAGTGTTGTATACTTGAAATATATTTTGTTACAAAATTATGTCAAACACAACCAAGGATGATTACTAATATATATGATAAGGAGCTGTTTTATATCAGATGTATTTAACAATATGACAGTTTCTATATCCTTAAGGTTATTGTAACCTAATTTGGATCTGTGGAATGTGAGAAATAAATAAATTAATAAATATATTTACCTAGCACTGTTAACCTTTAGCCAGCAAGTTCAAATGTGAAGTGTGCATCGTGATGGCCAGAGTTTTGCTGGTTTAGCATGGACGTATAAATTTCCAAAATGCAGAATAGTGAGATCAGTGTATGGATTCCTAGGCAATTCACCAGTACATTTTAGAGACCTCCATATGGTCACTTAGGAAAATAAAATATTAATAATAATTATTGTTATTAATTTTAGTTTGCTATACATGCCCTTGTGTCCATGCACACACACACATACACACACACGCACACACACACACATGCACACTGCTGACTCACTCAGTTTGCTCTGACCAGCATGTCATTAACATTATCATGGCAAAATGTTAAATGTCATTTAAATTCACTTTTATATTAATACATATCAGAACTTTTGTCATAGCAATTTTCAACATAGTAAACACAAAGCTCCTTTTCTGATAGTTCATACGAATTCAGGTTATCTTGTGGTTATAAGGCTGTTCACTCTTTGCTTTTCTTTCCTTCCTCTTTTTCTCCATTTCTCACCTCTCTTCTTTGTGTATTTCAGTATTTTATCCTTGTATCTTTCTCTGAATCTTCCAGTTGTTCTTATTTTCATTGCCACTACACTGTGGTAATTATCTTGCATACTTACAGAACAGTCATTATTTTAAAAGAGAGTGTGACAATTTGTTGCAGTTTTGAAGCTCATACCACTTGTTACAATTCTTATAGAGGTGTGTCACACCTTCCTTATGTACCCTTTGGGCTTGTACTGAAATTATGTACAGAGGGGCTCCATAACATGTATGCTGAGGGGCAGTGAGGCAGTTTTCTTTAGAGGTTCTTTACCATGGGATTGGTCTTCTCGTTTTGCTTATCCTAGGCTGTGAAGTTTCAGGTCCATTCCCTGTATTCCTTCCTCATTGATGACAGCACACACGAAGAGTCATCAGTTGCTTTAGTGTTATTTTCAGACATCACATTTTGGAAAATGTAAGACTACTGTAATCTTCATGAGTTCCTCTGAAAAAAGTTATGTTGATAAAGATCAGCGGACATGGTGGACATGGTTCCTGATAATAGCTGTGGAAGAACATGGCACATGTTTGAAGTACGAGGTGTGACACGTGGAGTGGTTAGACAGTTGTGATCAGTTGTGGCTTGTGGGACTTTATGATAGGGCTGTGGCTAGGATTATTATGTGACTAATCAGAAGGTCTTAATACAGCAATTCTTTCAGCATAGCCATTCAACTACTTATGTTTAACATATTTATATCAGTGTTAAATTTTCTTACATATGCTTCTTTTCTGCTTGATGATGACTGATGAACAACTAAATCGGGTATTGCATGACCTAAATTCTTAACCTCAGTCTTCTCCGGTAAGAATTAATTGTGAAAGCTTGATGCCCTGCAGATACTTTACATTGTTCTTGTTGGTGTTTATCATAAAATGGCAACTACTAAAATTGAAACATACAAATATGGCTTTGAAAACAGCTAGGTAAAAATGGGTTTCAAAGTGCAAGTGTTTCAGAAGTTAAGAAAGGTGAACAGATACGTGATGTTCTCCTTAAAACGCTGTCTTGGCTGCACTCAGGCTGTGCTGAGGCTGTTCTGACCTTCTCAGTGCTTAGAGTCTGTCACATATATTTCAGTTTTAAATCATTTCTTTCATATGCTCTTAAAGAAAATTGTCTTGCTAGTCACCCAAGTTCTATGTGTTTTGGGGGAAAGTTGTGTCACACTTCCAGCATTTTCACCCAGCACCATCTTGATTACAACACTGTCTCTGTTTCCCTTTCTTTCCCCCACCTGTACCTTTCCCTTCATACAATTTGCTGTTGCTTTACCACCTCACTCCATATGCTGCTTTTGTCTTAGCTAGTCATTTCTAAGTTGATCTCTTGGCCTTTTCTCTTTACAATAATGGTTTGGTTTGCGTAAACTGAATGGGGTTCTTGCTGGTGTCGTGCGGTGTTGAGTTTTAGCATATTTTGTCATTTGTGTTTTGCATTTCTGTCAACACCATGTAAGTATTTATTTTGTCTGTATAAATGTGTGTGTTGGGCTTTCCTTCTTTCCATTACATTCAGCTGAAATGGGATCATGATGCACTTCCTTATGTTGGTCTTATATATACACACACACACACACAAAGTGGGCCAAAAGTAGGTACACAGTATACAGTATAGTATTATTATATTATATATCTCATATATTATTACTGTATACCTACTTTTGGCCCACCCTGTATATATATATATATGTATGTGTGTGTGTGTGTTCCAACAAAGAACTGTCTGTATTGTATTATTTCTGTTTCATTAATATGGTAATAAATTGTTACTTGTATTATTAATTTAATTTAAGGTTCTGTGCTGACATCATTTGTTTGAGTACCCCCATCAGTGCTTCCTCATATTCCTTGTCTACAGTCAGTGTTTTGTGTGTGGCAAATTGCATACAGAAAAATAAGGGAGATTATAGTACAAGACAGACAGATGTACTGAATTTAATGTGGCCGTACATACATTTTACAAAGAATTGTAGACTCAGTAACTGGTGTAGTAATATCTGATCACATGACCAACATTCATAAATTGGCGTTTACAAATTGAAAACTTCAGAAGAAAAAAACTGCTTGCTAAGGACTGTATGTGCCCAGCTCTGTGATTCACAGCACATAGATTACCCATGATTGTTTTTCTGAGTGTGGGCCTATGACCAAACATGTTATGTTGTGTTATTTTAAGAGGGAAGTTTTTTGAATTAGTTTATTTTGAAACATGAAACAGGCAGCTTTACACACAAGTGTGTATTTGAAAGGAGTGATTATTGCATGAGAATAATACATCATTTTATTTTTATAAGCTGGATCAGTTTTGTTTATCTTGTTTCTAGGTCTGCAAGTTTCGGAAAATCTGGAGGCAAGGAAATTAAAACCAAGGACAAAATTGGCCATACATCCAAAAGCCAGAAAATGTATGTGAAAAATCTCAGAAGCAACCAGAAAATGATGAAGTGTGATGAATGTGGAGAAAGTTTTCATGGATGGGAGCTTGTGTGCCACAAACAGACTCACAAATCACTGTCCTGTTTGTCCTGCAACAAGACTTTTTTACTCAAGAGTAAACTCATATCGCACATGAAAATTCACAGAACTCCCAAGGAATTCAGATGTGCTCCCTGTGGAGTGATCTTCCACACAAACTCAGAGCTAAAACAGCATATGAAGAATCATGTGCCTCGGAAAGAATACAAGTGTGAGGCATGTGAGAAAATGTTTTTCTCAAATCAGCACCTACGAAATCACATCAAGACCCACGGCAAGGAACGTCCATACACATGTGACATTTGTCATAAAACTTACAAACGAAAATATGAGCTCACAGGTCATAAGAAGATTGTTCATACTTCAGACAACAAACATGAGTGTGATATCTGTGGATTTTCAACATTGTACAAAGCCAACTTGGAGGTTCATCACAAGAGACACCTTAATGAGTTCAGGTTTACGTGTGAGATTTGTAAGAAGGGATTCTACACAAACTCAGAGTTGCAGGGACACAAGAACTTCCACACAAATGAGAAGCCACATCAGTGTGACATATGCGGCAAGGCATTTCTCTACAAATCTAACCTGTGGAAACACCAAAGAAGCAACCACCCTGGAAAGGACTCAAAGCATTACCAGTGCAGTGTGTGTGGTAAAAATTTCCCATTTAAAAGCTCACTAACATCGCACATGAACACGCACACAAGGGAGTTGAAGTTCATCTGTGATGTATGTGGAAAAGCCCTTTCGAGCAGCATGTCTCTCAAGGCCCACAAACGGTTACATACAGGGGAGAAACCATGTATCTGCACTGTGTGTGGGAAGGCATTTACCAAGAGCTTCACTCTTAAAGTGCATCAGCTTACCCATACAGGGCAGAAACCCCATTCATGTGACATCTGTGGCAAGTCATTTACACAGCGTTCCACTTTGGTTGTGCATAAACGCTATCACACTGGGCAGAGACCCTACCAGTGTCAGATATGCAACAGGGGCTTTGTGTCCAAGACATTGCTCAATACTCATCAGAAGAGTCATGACCAGGCATGTTTTTTTCACCTGTGAAAATGATTACTGTTCCTTGAAGTCATATTATGCAGAACTGAATATCTACATTTGAACACTCATAGCATGACTAATAGCAGTTAGTCCATTCATGAGATTTCCTTTGTTAAGTACACAATGATCAGATGTTTGCAAAATTCATGAGTGATATAATAGTATTATGTTAACTTATTTTTATTTTACTGGTTTTCATACTATTAAAACATTGATATGTGACTGAAGTTACTTTTTCAGAACAAATGCATGCCAGTTTCTCCCTTATCATTCAATATTCCCTATTTCATTAAAGCAGTCAGTATAATGCTGTGAGTGTGCGCACGTGTAAGGGTGTGTGTGTGTGTGTGTGTTGTGTCATGGTTATGTTACCACATAACTGGAGGTACATGATTAGATGTATTCTGAGTTGCAGTCATGAGTGTGCACTGCACTCACAAATTATTCATCTTTGCTGCTAGATGTTTTGCACATCACTCACACAAAATCACTTGCTGAACACTCTCCATGTTACCAATGGATTTACTTTTTGTATGGCATTCTACTGCCTTCTTTCAATAACAATTTTGTACAAATGCAGCCGTGCAGTGCAGAAATTCAGTAAATTCTTCTGCTTAAGGGATTCCATGAAATAAAGCTGCAGTCACGGGGCAGAGAACTGATTATTACAGTAATGTGATGTAAAGGACTGCAGAATGCACAACAGAATACTGAAGAAGTTAAGTCACAAATCAAGAAACCAATGAAACTGATATAAATTCATAACCTTTGCCTAGTAAGAATGCACCAAAGGAATGTTCACTATATTTTTATTCTTACCTTGATTGCTAGAACATATTTATTTGACACTTCTAATATTATCACTTCAATAGCATGCTATCTTGGGCCATTTTCAGGGCCTCACCAGTTTGTATATCCACTACCCTCACACACTTTCCCATTGGCTTGCCATTTTCTCCATCCAGTTTGGTACTAGTCACACCTTGCCTGTACATTCCTGCACCTTAACCTGCTTTGAAATCCTTCTTGAAGATGAAGATGACAACACTTCTTTCAAATGTTGGAACTACTTATTCAGTGACACAGCATAACATCCTGAAGACTGGTATCCTCAATTATACTGTTGTAAAAACCTTAAAACTCATGTTCTATCTTGGTTCTTTGACTTGTTTGCAGTCTTCAAGACTTTTCTTATATATAGACCATGAAATTTAAGAATTAGTAGTTCTTGACTACAGCATTAAAATGATGAAAATAAATAGGTTAATTGTAGGAATATGCAATATAAGCTATGGAATAGAGCTTTGGAAAGATTTAAAACAAATTGACACATTGCAACAGCAACAATACCTTCAGGAAAATTAAGATGTATTACACTTTTCTATCAAGTTTTATGGAGAATAATTTACTTCTAAACAAGACATACAAACATGTTTCTTGACACAGTCTTCTTTGTGTGTGTGCTTAATGCAGACTGCATATTTCATGTCCAGAATTTTGTTACATGGACATGGTTACATACACACATATATACACATACATTTCATGGATCCATAAGTGTGTCATAAAGACAATACAATATGGAACAAATCATAAATACACAGAATATACAAATTTACAGTATAAAATACTAAAAACATTCTACAAAAACAGTATTACAAATCATCTGTACACATAAAAAATGCATCTCCGATGCAGAAGGAATTTGTATGTAGGTATTTTCTGAAGGCTGCTGTAAAGTCAGGCTAGGTGGTAAACTGTTGAAAATTTTTATGCCAATATAGAATGTACTTTTTTGAAAACAAGATAGGTTTGCATTTGGTCTTCGAATATAATGCTTATTCCTTGTATTTACATTGTGTATAGATGAATTTGTGTGAATAATGTTCTGATTATTGATAATGAAGCTCTTTAATGAAAGTATATACTGTCATTAAACAAGCAGAATCTGTAATTGATTAAATAGACTTCTACACGAGGTTCTGGTTTATGTACCAGTCATAATTCTGATGTTTTTCTTTTGTAAAGTGAATATCTTCCCACTGTTAGAAGAATTACCCCAAAAGATTATTCCATATTTTATAATACAATGAAAGTATGCATAGAAAATTGATTTGAGAGTATTAATATTACTGATATGGACCATTGACCTAACAGCATAACATGCTTCACTTAACTTTGGAATCATTTCCTCAATATGGTTCTTCCAGTTTATGTGGTTATCAATTTGTAAAACAATAAATTTTGTATTCACTGTCTGTTCCATATACTTTTCTTTATAACCCAAATGTAATATAGAATGTGCTGAATTCTTTGTTGTGAATTTAATTATTTTCTTTTTATCTAAAATTAGATCTAAATTATTAGCAGCAAATCGTTTAGTCATACGAGATAGAATTAAATTTGCAATGAATAGAAATCTTCGAAATTTCTGCTAAAAGACCGTCATTTATGTATAAACATATATATATGTAGGGAACAACAGAAGCCTTGAATTGATCCTTGAGGAACTCCATGTTTCAATGTACCCCAGTCAGAGAAAAAAATTGGGATGAATTAGGCGATGTTACATCTACTTTCTGTCTTCTATTAGTTAAAAAGGACTTGGATCAGTCTATAAATACTCCTTGAATTCCATAGAAATGTAATTTAGCTAACAAACTGTAATGATTCATGCAGTTAAAAGCCTTTGCCAAATCACAAAAAATTCCTCCAACATGCATTTTGTGGTTAATAGATTTGAATACACTATCAATGAGTCTGAAAGCAGCATCTTCAGTTGATATCCCTTTCCTAAAACCACGCAGTTCTGTGACCAGTATGTCATTTGTATGCAAGTGCTGGCTTAATCTACTCTGCATAGCTTTCTTGAGTACCTTAGAAAGAACCGTTAATAATGAGAGAGACCTGTAATTTGTCATGCTAATTTTGTCTCTCTTCTTATAAAGTGGTTTAACTACTACAATTTTAAGATGGTCAGGAATAATACCTGTATATAGTGAGTGATTATAAATGTAGTGTAATGGGTAAGTAATGCGAGATGCACATGCTTTTAATATTTTACTTACTATTTCCTCATAACCTGATGATTTTTTTGTTTTAGGGAATGTTTTAAACTTTTTATCTTAGCTTCAGTGACTGGGATTATTTTCATGTTGGGGAAGTTTCAAGGAAATAAGTCTTTTACAATAGAGGTAGCATCTCCTTTCTCTATTTGTTGAATGTTTAATTTTTCAATACTTGTTATAAAGGAATTATTGATGGCATTGGCCACTTTTGTTGGATCCTTTAATGTTTTGTCATTCACAAGTAAGGTGGGTACCAGTGCCACTACTGTTCCTATTTTCATACACATGTTAGTAAGAAATGGAATGTTTGATTAACCTCACTTTTCATACCTACATTTGTATTGCTGGTCATCACCGTTTATTACCTTTCACTCCTGAATCTTTGTGTACTCCAGTATACCACATTACTAACCTTCACATGACATATGTTGTTTTGAGTATACTAGTCTTAAATTTTTCCAACTGTTAGTAGAAGGTACAGAGGAAATTTCTCCTATGCATTAAACATATTAACCTGTACTTATACAGAGGAGGTGAAACAGTAACTTTGTTAGAAAATTTGATGTTTAATGATGATGCAGACTTTTGTTCATTTATGTATTTTTCAAGCTAATGCAGTGGAAGGAAGGTTTGCTGTTACTAGACATTTATCTCAGCCATTGTGTATGGCAAAGAAGTTTGAATGGATTTGTACCCCATGATACTAGTTACATAACTTTCTGTAATCATACAATACTGTGGTCAATTTGCTCATTTATATCAGTGGTACATTACTCCAGTTTCATGTTGCATTGTATTATGTGTCTGCAAGTGGGTTATTTTGGTTTTGAATACAAGATTATTTTTTCTTTGATGTGAAAACATTTTGGATTGAGGTGATTGAATAATAGAAGTATTGTTGTATTGTATTTCTAATGAGAGAAAGCAAATAGAACAGCACTTCAAGAGCCAGGTAATATACATAATAATTATTTACTATAGTTTGTATGTGATGGAGGACAGGAACAGCCAACTTGTATGTGCCAGAAATAGCCATGTGATGAACCAATGGGTAACACTGAAGAAGAAACAAGTTACCTGAGGTGTATCACTATTCGTTTGTATTCAGTACACAATGGCCAAGTTAGAGTGTGTAATTTGTTTTTCTTGGTTTCTTTCCACTCCCCTCATATCTCAGAATAGTCACATTTGTTCCCCTTGCACAATTTCCAGATTTCTTTAATTAGCAACCTCTGATTTCACTGCATAATTTGTCAGATATGCCTATGATTTTCATAACATGTGAAGAACTTACAACATAACCATCACCTTCATTAAAAAAACTAGTCAAAAATGTGATAAAGTTTAATCAACATTTATGGCATACATTAGAATTTGGATCTGTATTATTGACTATGTAACAATGTTTGGTTAGTATTATGACATTTTATAATATCTCTGTGCTAAATTATGAAACTGGTTGTTAATTAAGACAGCTCTGTTGCAAGCTGCAAAAAGTTATATTGAATCACCTATGGTACATCACAGCATTGTGAGACAGTTACATTTTACAGAATTCATTTACTAAACTACTTGTATTGAAGGCTGGCTGGTACATATGTTATTTGAAAATGCTGTTTGGGTACAGAGATAATTCAGTGTCAAACAAAATGGAATGATGATTAATTTGGATGGTACATCTGCTCTGCTGTGCATAATACATTTTCCTACCAAACTTTTGTATTCATTTCACTTCAGTCCCATTCATGCAGCTTGCCTTATCTGTCTCATTCTCCTTTATTTGGTCACCTTAGGGATATCCAGCAATTAGTTCAAATCATGAAGTTCCTCATTATGCATTCTTCTCCAGCCTCTTATTGCTACCCACATCTGCAGTCCAAGCAATATCCTCAAGATACAGTTCACACAAAAGCCATTCATGTTCTGCTCTCAGTGTAAGAAACCAATGTCTTTTTCATTTCCTCATTGAAATCTCAAATTCTATATTTTCTGATCATCTAGTTTGAGGCAAGTAATAATTATATATGTCCTTAGTGTCTGCATCACTGCTTTAATATTCAACTGCCCTGCACAGTTAAGGAACCAGAATAGCATAATCAGTATAGTGTCTAGGCTACAGGCTGTACACCAGAGGAACATTGGCTGCATATGTGGCAAGGGTAAGAGGTTTCTTTCTCTTCACCAAAGTGTGCAGAATAGCACTGGGGTCCACTAAGCTGCATATTCTGTGGGAACAGGCTGTCTTTTCCCCAGGATAAAGTGGCCAGGACTTGCAATGGAACACTCATTTCCATCTGCTGCTGAGATAAAGAAGCAGACAAGCAATACCTCCATCCCACATATGCTGTCATGGCATTTAGAGGGACAACTTTACCTGTACTTACTTTTATACGATAATGTGAGATTTGAGTGCTGCTGGACAGGACACAAAGACACCATATTAAGTAACGATTTTTTATGCAATTTACTACCTTCCACATCATACAATGTCATGAGGATAAACCTCCCAAGGACACAAGTAGACAGGACAATAAATTCTGATTGGACAAACATATCTAGTGCTAAATCATTATAAAAGAACTTCCGTATAAAGTAGCAGAAGGGGTTTATTTCATTACAGTAACAGTCAAAGCAGTCATGATGTAAAAGCTTCCTTGCCTTCAACCATATGAATGTATGGCCAAAGAGCAATGCTTCCCTATTTTGCAAAAAGGTGGAACATGTAGGAAATAAAAATAATTTCTCATATTAAAACACGGTGTTTGTGTGCAAGTTGTAATTGTGATCTCAGTGCCTTAAAATGTCTTTCTGTAACATGTAAATATGTAACAGCTTCAAAAGTTACATTCAGGAAAACTGAAAGCTCAGAAATTTAGTGTGCTCCATGCATCCCATATCAGTTATTTCAAAGAGCAGATATGCATTTGTATATTACATTATAATATTCTTACTTGTTGTTATATGTCATGGTGATTATATCTCACTCTATGTTGTGGTGAATATATCTAACTCTGGAGAAGGAATTAGATTGTCTGAGAACATCTGGGCAAGTAAGGAGAAAGAAAGTAGATAAGAATACAAATAAGTGAATATTGAGGAGCCTCACACTTTACACTCATCACATTGTAGTAATATGGTGATGAAATTAAGGATGATGAATATGGTAAATAAGATATGTATATACCATTTTGATACAGATACATATGAGAAGAAACTACTTCACCAATATGGCATATGTGTAGAACAACCTAGGAGGAATAGAGTATGAAATGTAAAATGGGCTGTAGTGACAGAGGATAGTATCTAATTGTGGACTTTTGTGATAATGGTCATTTTCCATGATAACAGGAGATTCATAAATTGACTGGGTATGAACTGCTTAAGTAATTCTGATTTATGGAGTTACAGTTTAATTTTACATTGTCTAGTAACTGATGCAAGCTGAGGGATGAATCAGTTTATCTTTATTTCTAGGTCTGGAAGTCAGGGTCTTGGAAGGAGTCCAAGTGGCTCCAAGAAAGACAATACCCTCAGAACTAAAACACCTTCCAAACCAAGAAGTGAGCCTGCCCGAGGAAACGAGAAGATCAAGGACTGTGGGAAGGTGCATGGCAGACATCAAGACAGTCTTCTTACAAGTGACTGTGTATTGTCAGAGCCTATAAAATGCTCTACATGTGGTAAGGCATACAAGAGCACAGCAAAACTAGACTCTCATCTAAAAACACATGTGTCTCCAAAGGTATTCAACTGTGCTTCTTGTGATAAGGTATTTTTAACGAACAAACAGCTCACAAGCCATATGAAAACACACACTAAAGAACGTCCATACACGTGTGAGATTTGTAATAAATCATACAAACGGAAGTATGAACTCACAGGCCACAAGAAAGTGCACACTGGTACCAAAAGCCATGTCTGTGATATTTGTGGCTATGCTACAATGTACAAAGCTTACTTAGAGATCCACCAAAAGAGACATTTCAGTGAATTCCGTTTCAAGTGTCACTTATGTGGTAAAGGATTTTACACAAATTTTGAACTGCAGGCTCATAGCAATGTTCACACTGGTGAGAAGCCCCATCAGTGTGACATATGTGGCAAGGCATTCCTGTACAAAGCCAACTTGCTCACACATCAGCGGACAAACCACCCAGATGCACAGAAGGATGCTAAGCGCTTCCAGTGTGAGACCTGTGGGAAAAGTTTCCCTTACAAGAAGAATCTCTTGTCACATCTCAGTTCCCACACAGGTGAAACTCAGTACTTATGTGATGTTTGTGGAAAATCACTGACCAACAGCCGTTCACTCAAACTGCACAGACGCCTACACACAGGGGAGAAACCATGTATCTGCACTGTGTGTGGGAAGGCATTCACCAAGAGCTTCACACTTAAAGTACATCAGCTTACCCATACAGGGCAGAAACCCCACTCCTGTGACATCTGTGGCAAGTCATTCACTCAACGCTCTACTCTGGTTGTGCACAAACGCTATCACACAGGTCAGAGACCCTACCAGTGCCGGATCTGCAGCAAGGGCTTTGTGTCAAAGACGTTGCTTAACACGCACCAGAGGTGTCATGATAAAGGCTGCTGCTTCTCTTTAGGAAAGGGTGATGCACTCCAAACATAGTTTACTTGTAATTTATGTTGATGTGTTTAATATTGTGTATAAAACTTACTTTTTGATCTCTGGCCATGCAGTCTTTGTTACAAAGTTATTCTCATTTCCATATTCACGTGTCTTATAAGGAATTAATTAGCTTCCTGAAATTGTGGAAACTGAATGTACATCATCTCTAAGACAAATGAAAATATTTGGGTAATATACTTTGCCAGTTCAATTTATTCTTACCTTCCAGCTGGCTTCATTCCACATGACATCCCCACAAAAATTTGTTGGCTTCATTTCATCTTACAGTAATACTTTTTTTTTTTTTTTTTGGCCCTGCCCATCATAAACGTAT